>Ga0228711_1002618_pt1 | contig 27813 bp, 15 predicted proteins | sample MedpolnodulmetaG_2_FD_177996 | JGI IMG/M metagenome (GOLD analysis project Ga0228711, IMG submission 177996) | Root nodule microbial communities from Medicago polymorpha collected in Santa Monica, California, United States - brown nodules | ecosystem: Host-associated > Plants > Roots > Nodule... | reverse complement strand
CGCAGTATTAACCCTAGATTTAACCTAATTTTTTCGCATGACTTTGCTATATTAACCCTAGATTTAATTTATCTCTTATTTCTAAAAGTTAACCCGTGACGTGGTTTTAACCCTAGATTTAACCTAATTTTTTTGCGAGACTTTACTAAATTAACCCTAGATTTAATTTATGTAAAATGTCATCTCTTATTTATAAAAGTTAACCCGTGACGCAATATTAACCCTAGATTTAACCTAATTTTTTCGCGTGACTTTACTATATTAACCCTAGATTTAATTTACGCAAAATGTCATCTCTTATTTCTAAAAGTTAACCCGTGACGCAGTATTAACCCTAGATTTAACCTAATTTTTTCGTGTGACTTTTCTATATATTAACCCGAGATTTAGTTTATGCAAAATGTCATCTCTTATTTCTAAAAGTTGACCCGTGACGCAGTATTAACCCTAGATTTAACGTAATTTTTTCCTGTGACTTTACTATATTAACCCTAGATTTAATTTATGCAAAATGTCATCTCTAATTTCTAAATGTTAATCCGTCACGCAATATTAACTCTAGATTTAACCTAATTTTTTCGCGTGACTTTACTATATTGACCCTAGATTTAATTTATGCAAAATGTCATCTCTAATTTTTCCCTCCATACATTTGCATTTAATGTTTATCTAAAGTAAAATAAAATTATGTTCCTAATTATAAGCTGTTTTTTTGGAAAGGAATAACCGTTAACCCGTCTCGCTATACTTAACATAATCTCTTACTTACAAATCTTAACCCATCTCGCTATACTTAACCTATTATGTTACGTTACTTATAAATGTTAATTCGTCTCGTTGTACTTAACCAAATTTTAAATTATTTTTTCTTCCACACTTTTGCATTTAATGCTTATCTAGGGTAAAATAAAATTATGTTCCTAATTATATGCTATTTTTTTTAAATCTCTTACTTATAAATGTTAGCCCGTCTCGCTATACTTAACCTAATTTTAACCTAATTTTTCCTCCACACTTTTGCATTTAATGTTTATCTAAAGTAAAATAAAATTATGTTCCTAATTATATGCTTTTTTTTAAAGGAATAACCGTTAACCCATTTCGCTATACTTAACATAATCTCTTACTTATAAATGATATCCCATCTTGCTATACTTAACATATTATGTTACGTTACGGTATCAAGGACAATGTCATGGAAAATTATGTTATGGTACAGTACCAACGTCTATGCTTCTTAATATTATGAAATACTATATGAGAATCATGACTTTCATCTAAACTATTTTGCTACCTATTACCGTCAAATATTACCTTCCATATGACCCCTGCGTTAGCACGGGTCGATGGTCTAGTTAAGGAATAAATTCATCGGTCGAAATTTTAAAACATGTGTGTTTAGTTTGAAAGAGAAGTTGTGAAGAGAGAAATAGGTGAGAGAGAGTATGAGAAGAGAGGAAAGAAGTGATAAATAGAGTATATTTGATGTATTGTTTGGAAGAAGAGAAAAAATTGAGAAATAGAAGTGAGAGAAATGCATTTATTTTTGAAAGAACAAAAATACCCTTTAACCAATAAACAAATACATAATTTAATGTTGTTTTGAAACACATTTTCTATCAATATTAATTTAATTAAACAAATAATTTTAATTATTAATTTATATTTGATTCATTTATGTTATTTGTTCTTATTAATTTAACTATTTCGTCAAATAGTAATTTATATTTGCTTAACGTAATTGATAGGATTGTGCCGTACATAAAAAAAACCAAAATTGATTGTGTCAAAAAATAAAATAGTACCCATTTCTCCTTCAAAAAAAAAAAAAAAAAAAATAGTACCCATTTCATAAATTAAAAAACCTATTCTCGTTGCACAACTTATTCTCTCAGGTACACAGCTATGCACAAATGGTTCCAGACTTCTAGTATATTTTGTTGTCTTTTATGATGCAATGAATGGGTACAATTGAAAAATTATTAAAAGGAATGATAGGGACACACCCTCTAACACACTTCTTTAGACACACTTCAATCTAATAATGACACATCATTCATTTTACCTGCAAATCGGTTGTGCAAGTCACAGAGAATTTTTTTTATTCTATTTTTCATCTCAACCTCCCTCCCCTTAATGTTATCGCCATTGTCTGGATCACAACCTCTCTTGGCTGACGTCTCTAGCATGAGCTCTGTTACCAACATATCAACTTTTTCGCGAGCTACGGTGGCCGCTTCTGTCTCAATCATATGCAACTTAAATTGATTTTGATTTTGGGTAAATCAAATTTTCACCGGAACATATAATTAGTGAGGTTGGCGAAACATTTTTATGAATCATTGTATGAATCGTAATTAGTTATGGGTAGAAGATTACAATTAGTGCTAATATTTTCACCAAGGATGTTCAATTTGAAGACACGTAACAAATTGTTCACATGGCATATTTAGGGGTTTTTAACATCGCGAACTTCCAATTGGTTTCGTGGCAAACAAAATAGATGTTTGACGGTGGGAGTAGCAGAGTCCTAGATTCTAAAAAGAATGCATATAGACATTAATGCAGTTTGGAGAATTGGAGAAGAAGGTGAGCAGATAAAAAGCTAAATCCAATTAATTAATAAATACAGAATAAAATAATATAAAAATTAAAAAATTTCTTTGTTACTTGCACATCCGGTTTGCAAGTAAAATAGGCGATGTATCATTATTAGGTAGGAGTATGTCTAAAGGAGTGTGTTAGAGGGTGTGTCTCTAACATTCCTCAATATTAAAAATTGGAACTCTGCCTGTTTCTTCGCTGTTGTGCGGAGACTAAAAAAACGTGGCCCTACATGTTTTATCTCTCTCTCTCCTCCATTTTTCGTAACAACCAAACTAGAGACATACTCATTTTCTCTTCTATCTCTCTCCCTTTTCCCTTCTACCAAACACAGTGTAAGACTGGGGGGCTTATTGACTCAAGTACTCAACCAAGCTCTTGCAGACACCACCTCAACCAGGCACATACTTTGTCGAGAGAGATACACAGAAAATGAGTTTGAGTTCGAAACACTTGAAGCTGTTAAGCAGAATCACTTTCTACCACAAACTCCACTCACACTCACATACAACAACCTTTAACAACTCCTCAAACAACTATAACATAATCACTTCAATATCCAATTCATTCAGATCCAAACAGAACTGGGACACAATCACACACAAATTCACTTCTATCAAATTAACCCCTTCACTAGCTGAACAAATCTTACTAAACCTAAACAACCCAAACGACGCAAAAAATGCATTAAGTTTCTTCCATTGGTCCACCAAAACGCACCGTTTTCAACACACTCTTCATTCTTATTCCATTACCATCAACCTCTTACTCCATTCCAATCTATTAACCGACGCTAAAGCATTACTTGAATCTCTCGCTCTTAAAAATACTCAAACCCATACGGTTCGTGCAGTTGTCGATACACTCATAAAGGACTCTGTTGTCTCCGGTTCGAACCCTCCGGTTCTCGATCTGTTAACTAAAACCTACGCGAAAGCGAGGTTAATTGACGCTGCTTTCGATGTTATTCGTTATATAGATGAATTAGGATTTTGTATAGGTTTATCGAGTTTTAATGCTTTGCTTCATGTTGCTCAGAGGTGTAATCGATTTGAAACTGTTTGGGAGGTTTATGGTTACATGATTGAGAAAAGAGTTTACCCTAATGTTGTTACATTTAGGATTATGATTGATGCTCTTTGTAAAGACGGATTGTTACAGACGAATGTTGATGCTTTGGATCGGATTGTTGGAAAGAGAAATTCACATCCGCCTTCGGTTATTGTTAATTTGAGTTTGATATTGAGAATGTTGGAAAAGGAGGGAGCAGAAGAAGAAGGTAAGTTAGTTAAGTTAGTTACATTGTTGAAGAGATTGTTGCAGAAGAATTTGATTGGTGATTTGGTTGCTTATTCGTTGATTGTTCATGTTAAAGTTAGGTTAGGGGATTTGGATTTTGCTTTGGAGATGTATAATGAGATGGTCAGAAGAGGTTTTAGTGAGAATTCGTTTGTTTACACCTCATTTATACGAGCGTTTTGTGAGAAGGGACGGATTGATGAAGCGATTGGATTGATGAGAGAAATGGAAAGGAAAAGGTTAAGGGCTTATGGTGAGACTTATGAATGTGTTATCGTTGGATGCGCGGATTTGGGACAGTTGAAAGAATGTTGGAGTGTTTTTGAAGAAATGCTGAGTGCTGGGTTTGTTCCTGGTTGTTTGTTGTTTGATAAGGTAGCTGAGAAGCTTTGTGAGAATGGGGAAGTCGAGAAGGTGAATGATATGTTGACTCTGTTGTTAGATAAAGGGTTTTCGCCGAGTGATGTTACTTATTCTCATTTGATAGATGGTTATGCGAGAAAGGACCAAGTTCAGGGAGTTCTTAAGATATATTATGAAATGGAGTATAAGTCTATGTGTCCTGGGTTGTCTGTTTATTCATCGATGATTCAGTGTTTCTGCCGTCTTGGTAAGATTGATGATGCAGAGAAGTATTTAAGGATTATGAAAGGTCGATCGCTGGTTCCAAATGTGAGTGTATATGAGACGTTGATCGCTGGTCACATGCAGAAGGGAAGCGACGAAAGGGCTCTTCAGCTTCGCAATGAAATGGCCTCATTGGAGTTGCAGTGTAGTTAGCGTTCCCAAACGAGGTGAAGTGATGATAATATGCCTTTCATAAGCTAGTGCTTGTTATTATTTATGTGAAATTGTTGTTTCTTGCAATGTAAGATCTCAAACTAGTGAGATATGATATATTACTGTATAAATCAGAGGCAGTACATGTTTGAAAGTTGAAACTTTGCATACAAATTGGAGCGAGCTGATATTTTTATACATCTTGCGTAAGTGCTTGTCAATTATTTTCTGTACTTATTTACTCGATTTTTATTTTGGAAAATTGTTTCAAAGATTGTGGAGAAATTGTTAACATATTTGTCTTCATGCAGATCAAGAAGGGAGGTCCAGAGGCTGTAGAGTGTAGACTTATTGAGTTTACAATACCCAACTGCTGCAAGCATCTCCAAGACTGTCGTATCAGTTGAAGCAATAATGCCGTATATTAATATACTTCTCGGATACACTTAAGGTAAGAATTTTTAACAATTAAAGTTTAGTTATCGTTTTCAGTTTGGTATTTGAAGTTAATTGCTATGTCATGTTTGGCTCAAATATATATGAAAACCAGTTAAGAGCACCGAATTTTCATGCCAATAATATGAAACAATAGAATGGTGATTTATTAGACCTTTATCAATAACCTGAAGACTCTCAAATTAGCCAACTAGATAACCTTCTGCCGAAGATAGTTCAAGGAACCTGCGAGGCCCAGTTCTAGATTTCAAGCCAAATCATTCACACCTAGGACTGGAAATAAAAAATTCACATAAAGGTTTTATAGTCCATACCGAGTGGGACCAGGGAAAATTGCGAAAAATGAAGCTCCTAGTAAGGAAAACCAAAGGAAAGACATGAACATGGTGAGTTGGCTGAGAATGGAATGGAGAAAAATATCTTTGTAATACAAGCTGAGGTTCCCTCTTCCTCAACAGTTAAGGGGTAACGAAAATGGCCGACATTTCACCAGTTTTTTTTTTTTATATACTTATTGAGGTATTCCAAATATATGTTTTTCTTTTTTAAACGTCTTGACCAAGATAAAGAAGCATAAAGACTATGAGTCCTCAAGCCTCTGCTTCATTATCCTACTCTAGAATTTACCTCTTAAGTTTAAGGAACCAACATGCTTTTCCTTTTCCTTTCTCTATTAGTCCTTATTTTGAAAAACCCTGGTGATTTAGGTACAAGTATTAATTTAATCCCTTATTCTATTATTGAGATCAAGTATCAGTTTTGTAGCCTTTGGACGACCATACCAATTAACAGTAGTAAAAAATAAAATGAGGGAACCCAGTCAGCCAGCAAGTAATAAGATGAATACAAATGAAGGCCATAAAGTTATAATTCCCACAAGAGAGATATGGATGCAAGAAGTACATTAACCAAGGTATAGTTCTCACAACTAAGGAATGCACATAACATATGTTTAGGGTTCATCTGAAAGATTTAGTACCTTGTCAAATCAAAATTAATATAATCATATTAAGCCTCTACCTGTTGACCAGTCCTTCCATCCCTAATCCCTATTGTTACCTTTTTTCTCTTAATTTCGACAAATTTTAGCAAGTTGTCATTAGATGAGCTAAATTTTTATGTTTCCAAAAAACATAGGTGATTATTAAGTTCTACACAACGTAAAAGAGCACAAAAGATCTTATTCAATTTTGTCTGATCAAATCATTTGTTGTACTCCAAATCTCTTCTCAAGTTTTGATGATAACAAAGTTTAGATTTATTATAAATGTTTTAGCCATAAAAGGTACTGGTCAATTTATTTTTGTTCTGAATAAGTTCTATGACATAGAAATGTGCATTGTTTTAGAGCGCCATGTTGAGCATGAGACACATTGAATATGCAAAGAGATGAACAGGAGAAAAGCAAAGTACTGGAGATCATATGAGTAGAAGTGCTTATGCTTGAAGGATTATATGGAGATAGACATGGAATTTATGTGAATTGTATTATGGCATAGGGTCCATCAAAATAAAGCATGTGAAAGTATCATGCGTCTGGTCAAGTCTCACTGTCTCAGTTACACAGATTCATGACAGGAGAATGAAGAACACAATTTTGAAACCAGAAATATTGAATTCAGAACTTGGCCACTCATTAAAACGGTAGAATTCAGTGAAGACAAAAGAGCAAAACAAACCATATAATGGATTTGTGTCTTACATGTGTTTGATAAAGAAGTGGTGCCGTTGTACGAAAATCAAGATTGGATGGTTAAAAAAAGGCTTAATTACACTTTTGGTCTTCGCATTTTAACCAACTCACGAAATTGGTCCTCTCTTTTTTAAATCAAACAATCTTGCACTTTTGTTTTCATTTTTTTGCACTTTTGGTCCTTACCCCCTATTTGGCCTCCAAAAACGCTGATGTGTCCAAAATAGCTCTTATGTGTCAATTCCAACTTGGAAAATGATTTTAAAATGTCATAAAATTTAGTTTTTAAAATTCGGAAAAACATTTTAACATTTTAGAAATTATAAATAAAAGAAATAAAAAATGAAATAACATTTAGTTCCCAAATCCTAATTCCATAAGAACCCTAATTCCCAAATCCTTTCCAATTCTTTCCATCTTCAATTCCTTCCATCTAGTTCTTCTTATTTTGTTGTTGTCTTCTTCCCCATCTTCATTTTCGTCCAATTCCTTCATTTTCATCTTCATTTTCTTCTTCTTTCTCTATTTTCTTCGAACAAGGCTGGTGTTAATGCCAAATAGAGATTAAGTTGTGAAGTTTGGAATTAAGAGTGATACCATTCTTGAATCTCCGCTAAAGAGCAGGACCACACACCATTAAAGCTGATATCATTGCAAACAAAACCAAGCACCATCTTAACCATGATGATGATGATGATGAATCAAATCACCCTCTTGACATTCTTTCTTTATCAGATCTAATTATTCTATCTTCTCAATTCACAAAAAAGAAGAAATCTTAGTAACAGTGTTGTAGTAACAGTCCTGGTTATATGTTGTTTGCCGATTTGATTCGAAGAAGTCGTGGTAACAGTGCTGTACTTGTACGTGTTGTGTTCCCATGTCCTGTCCCTCCTTTCGCTTTCCTTTTATTTTTCTTTTTTTGTTCATTCATAGCATAATATTTAAATAGAGAAAGAAGAATCTATGATCAGGTTTTTTTTTAAGGATTTTTGCAAATCCAGATGGTTGAGGCGTGAAAATGTCCTGGTGTGTTGTTGATGATGTTGAGAAGTTTTTTAAGGATTTTAGCAAACCCAGATTAATGGATACAATTATGATGTTGGTTGTAATAAAATTTGGCTTAAACCCATAAATATTATTATGGTCATTAGTTAGATCTAATTAGATAGAGATTATGGTGAAAAGCATGTTGTGAGGTTAATGAGGTTGAAGATAGTGATGAAGAAGAAGAAGATGGTGTTGATGATGATGATGAGAAGTAAGAATATTGTAATTTAGTTTTATTTATTTTTAACAAATTAATTTAGTTAAATTGTAATTTTTAAATATTTATTTATTTATTTGATCATGTGGAGATTGATTTTTCCACATGTCTTTTGCCACAACTTCACCTTTCTTGCCAACTCATTAAAAAATGTGACACATCAGTGTCTTTGGAGGCCAAATAGGGGGTAAGAACCAAAAGTGCAAAAAAATGAAAACATAAGGGCAAGATTTTTCGATTTAAAAAAGAGAGGACCAATTTCGTGAGTTGGTTAAAATGCGAAGACCAAAAGTGTAATTAAGCTTAAAAAAAATGCAAATTTAACTTTTTATTTTATAGTTTGACTGAGCTTGAATCTGGACCATCCACTCTTGATTGAATTGCCATTGGTATCTCAAATGTGTAAATATGGATAATCTTTTGAAGTCGAATCCGTTTGATTATGAGAAATTATATAAAATGTTGTCAAATTTAGGTGTTTATATTTGTCTAAATAACATCCACTTATATAGAATTATGTACATGATAGAAGCTTCAGTTGAAAATTCACCTATTTTTAAACTTAAATGTAAATTTAAAATGGAAGAACATTCAATTTGCTAAATTCTTAAAGTCAAGGTACACCCTTCTACTTTAAATAAAGGTCATAGTTGCTTTCAAAATAAATGTCTTAGATACATGCACTATCTCATTCATTCATAAGGTAATTTGATCCCAAAACCATCCATCAACTAAACAACCGACAACTCATTCTATCAAAAAATAAAATAATACTAGTGATAAACAATTTGGCCACCATGAATTTCTGTATACTCATTCAATTACATTTTTTTCTCTTTCTCTATGCCTCTTTTTATGGGTACACTTGATTTGTTAAAAGATTTTGTTTTTTTTTAAGGATTGATTTGTTAAAAGATAAATACCGGATTAAACAATATTTTAATAGAATAAAATATGACAAATTTTTATGGTATTAAATAATTTTTTGTCATATATAATGTTAGACAAACAAAAGACTATTTTGATATTTTAGACTTGTCCTTGAAACAAAAAGTTGTGTTTTGGTGTAGTGATGGAGAAATTTTTTAGTTTTTGTCATGTCTCTTTCCCTCTTGGTTTGTTTAGTCCAAAAAACAATTTTACAATCAAACACAGTACAACTGAAGTTGTCATTTCTAGTCCCTAAATTTTTAGAAGATCAAATGCACCATATATCACATCATCAACATATCACATCTATCACATTATGTTTGATCTTATCTCTATCTCTTTCAAGGGGTACACACCTTTGATGTGTCTAAACACATTTTCCTTAAACAATTGACAAATCATTCAAGGAAAAAAACCGAACAACTGTTATTGCCTGTGAATGGTCATCCTTGTTATTACGATTGCTGGAGCTAGCCGACGCTACTGTTGTTGTGGTTGAGTATGCTTCGTTAAATTTGTGTGAAAGCAATCATCCTATAAATGTTTCATGCACTCCAATATCTGATTACACACATCAGTAACTTGCTGCCACACTTTCATGTTTTGAATCTTTCACAAGCTCCTAGTAATAGGTACGACCTCTCCTGTTACATTGGCGTCATTACTCACAAAAGTGAGAATATAATAGTTTCAACATATAATTTTTCGGCATCTCCTGTATAAATCTGTCATAAATCGCAAGTCTTCCAAACATTTACTGCCATTGTGCAATTAAATAAAATGTGTGTTACATCTTCATAATTGCCAGTACACACCACACACTCCATTAGACAATTTATTCCTCTATCTTTCTTTGAGTCTCGCCCGTATTGGGAGACAACCTCGACATATCTGCCAATTCAAGTTTTTTTTTACCTTAGAAGGCCCCTTTAATTTCCTTATAACCGTCCACTGACCAGGCTGATGCAAATATGAATCATCCACTATTTCTTCCAAACATAAACGGTATGCATTTTTAACCGTATAATGCTCAACTTTTTCCTTTTTCCAAATGAGCTTGTCCTCTACCACCGATGGAATAAGGGTCGTATTCAAAATACTCCGACCCGTTGCATAATAAAAAAGCTCTTGCACCAAGTGATTGTTGATATAAAATCTAAATTCATATTTTAGTTTTAAAGATAACAAACTAATTAAATTAAACTTTATTAATTTTAATTTTTAATTGTTATATAACATGTATTCTTGAGTGTTTCTTTTAAAGCTTAAGGTATAAAAAACATTATATAATTACTAAAGAAAGCACCAAGTTATTTGTGAGAGATTGATCTCAAGCATTGGTCTCAAATGTGGACTTAAGTTCAAAACAAGCCAAGCACGTACAGGGTAATGGAAATATGAAGAATGTCACATTTAAGGAAGCAATAAATATTTCAAGTATAAAGTTATATCATGACAAGAAAATCTTATTGGAAGCTTACTACAAATGTACATATGAACAAAAAAAACATATTTAATATCATGTGCAAAAAGGTTGGCATGAGAAGGACCACTAGAAAATCGACAACACATCAAAAGTGTAAGGCAAATACAAAACTATGATCATTTGGATATACACTTTATGGTCACCTCACAACATGACAAGAAAGCAACCTAGTACAAGAAAAACCTTTTCTTTGGGCTCAAGATTGAAGGCTACAACTTGAATGAAAAAGAAATGAGCTGTACAAAGCTCATGTCTCACGTAGCAAGCAACAAAGTACAAAGGAAAGCTTCAGCAGTTTTAGAGATCGATCTCAACTTTCAGAAATCAGTTTCATCTCAAAGGCTCCCTTGAGTCTTGCGCTGTAAGTTGGAAACAAAGTTACCAAGAGTTCCTCTCCTATAAATAGAAGACTTCAGCAAGAGGAACACACAACTTTTGAGCAAAAGAATAAGAACATATTCATCAAGAATCTCTTTGTTTACAAATCACTCAAGAATTATATCTTTGTTTTGAGCAAGCCGCTCTTTTCGTGTATTAAATCTTTGAAGAAGATTAATACTTTTCAAATTCAAATACTCTTGTAAAAGAAAGTGTAATTGTGCAGAAAGCACAAAGGTTGTAAAAATTCTTACTCGTAACAGCAAGTGACTTGACCAAGTGAAGGTTGAAAGAAGTTGGTGTAAAGATCAAAAAGATCTGAAAGAAAGAAGGAGTTGAGATTAATTCATAACTCAACTCCCTAGTGGAAAATCTCACAAGTGTTATGGGGACTGGACTAGCCCACGTTGGGTGAACCAGGATAACTTTTTTGTGTGATCTTTCTTCCTTATCTCTTTGATATTTATATTGTTCACACTCACTCACAATCACTATCTTAATTTTCAATTAAGATTAGTAACCTGTTTGTTTGAGAAATTTTTAATAGGTAATTTTTATTACATCACAATTCAAACCCCCCTTTCTTGTGATATTATTTTACTTCTGTGATGGTTCTGTAATGATTGTCTCTAAAAATACGAGTGTCTTCTGGATCCTATTTAGAGTCTGCATCTTCGATGCAAATAAACCAACATTTAAATTGGTCTTTAAAATACATTTGAAACCGATTTAGATACCAATATGGATTAATAATTTTAAGTACTCTATCTTTAAACCGGTCTATATTGTGATCGATTTTTCGTCTCTAAATTAATCACTCACTGTGTAGAGAATTTGTAATCGTAAAAGTTAATGAATAAATAAAAATTTCAATTAATATAACTTATAAAATATGTTCTAATCACATTTATTTTATTTTTCTCTGTTCATTTTAGCTTGTATGTCACAATTTGACAGATGAAGAATGTGTGAAGTTTTTAAGAAATTGTCACAAAGCTTTGCGAAAACATGGAAATGTGTTTGTTTTGGATTAGATAATTTTAGAGGTTCCAAACTCAGGCAATATCTCTGAGCATGCTTGTGCTATTGGCAGTAGCATGTTTTTAGTACATGGAGGAAAGGAAAGAACTGATAACGATTTTCGAAACTTGTGCGCGAGCTCTGGATTTTCTAAATTTCATATGGCTTGTAGTGATATCTCATCTATGTCAAGAGTGATGAAATTCTATAAATAAGAGTTACCGAGCATTTAACTTGGAACTTCAATATGTTGTAACTTGTAATAATATTCTTGAATAAAGTTTAATATATATAGGTGAAGTAATGGATAAAGAGAATTGTGCACCCTAGTTTTATTTGGTTGGATCTTGTGTTCATATTTTATCCTATCAGATATGAGCTCCTTGGGTATTCTACTTTGAAATTTGAAAACGACAATTATAAAGGAAGAAACATTTTTTGAAAAAACGACAGTTACAAAAGAACGAAGAGAGTATATACATACTTCATCTTTCTTATATTATTATAAAGAAATTTGGACGGGTTGAGCCTTTTTTTCCCTAATGTTTAGTCTTTCCATTGCATTCCTTATTGTTGTGTTTTTCTCTTAATTTGACATTTATGCAATATATTATCCTTAGATGCAGGGATGGGTGTATTCAGAAAACATGTGTAAATGCCCCACCTAAAATTTTGATTGTTTTGAAGTATATAGTTCCCTTGATTCCAAACCCAAGCAATATCTCCAATAGAAACTTCTAAAAAGATTTCATTAGACACTAGCACATAGGCTTAGGACATAGCATGCATACCATTTGTCCAAATAGAAATGTTCGATTTTTTGAAATAAAAAGAGTGATCCATCGCGCACACGTAGAAACACTCCCTAAAATGTCATGGTTAAATTTGACAATTAAACAAATAAGTAACATAGTAAAAGAATCCCTCGACGCCACCAAACAGAGCAATGAGAGCAAAATTACAATACAAGGTAGTTGACATGCAAGCCAATCAAATAACAACATAAATAAAAAATAAAAGAAAGTCTTTCAAACGCCAATATAAATAGCTCATTGGCACTGCGTCTCACATGTTTTTTGCGCCTGTGCGTCATCGCAATCATCAAACACAAATACACGAAAGGGGTGAGCAATCAAGTTTCATAAAGTATAATAATAAATTAGACAAACACATAAATAATATCAATTCTAATCTTTCACAAGGCATAAGTTTTATTCCAAGGGACACATTATCACTCGCATGAACACACATTTAATCACAACACATGCATGCACAATTCCTCTAACCCTTCTATTTCACTTGGTAACATCTAATTAAGAACAAATGGTAAGGAACGTGGCACTATGCTTTTGTAAGAGACAAACACATTCAAGTCCTCAAATTCTTGCTCGACTCGACCCAAAATTTATATACGTAACACGCAAAAATATAGTGGTTGCACGTAAGCTCCTAACATTAGGGATTTACCCACTAAACCACTTAGGAATTTTTCCCTCATTGTACTCTTATGATCTAACAAGTATGCCCCAACTATTAGGCACCACTAGTATATGTTCGCTACTACTTAAGCTTGGCAAACCCTACCTATATGATGACCATATAAACAACACTTCATTGGGTATTTGATCATATGACATACCCCTAGAGGTCGGGTTATCTCAATTCACATATAGTAAACAATGCATATTTCAACAAAGTACTTGTTATTCACACTCATATTGCACTATTTTTAGATATTTAACCCACATATCACAATAGCATCATTCAAGTTTAAACAACACTTAGCGTCAATGCTCACATATAGGAAATTACACAACATCAATATCATTCATGTCAATGCATAATTCAACTATAAACACAATATTAATGTTTCAAATTCCTTATTTTAACTCATAATTTAACAAATTTCGCAATTATCACTAAAAGACTAAATACAGTTTGTCAGTTGGCCAACTCCAAACACATGACTTAATCAAACAATTCTCACCCTTATCTTAGCCATATAATGCCCATTTGTTTTTTTTTCTTTCCAATTTTAATTAGTCATTAAATAAGTCGTTGTAATGCCCGTTTAAAAATCCAATTCTTAATGAGTATTTTTACCCTTTTTCTCTAACACTATACCTCTTTATATTGTCATCTAAGGCTTAGGATTATCCATCGATTAATTTGCACTTGGATATTTCCAGAGCTATCGACGAAGTTTTAGAAGTTTGTATACAAATGCAATTACTTCTTGACTGCAATAGATACTCTTAGATGGAAAGAGGAACTTGATTGTCTTATAGCCAAGTACTTGGAATTCGGGTGGAAAAAGATTCAGTCTATTGGCTTAAACACTTGGAAATCGAGTGGGGGAAAGATTCAGTTTATATTGGAAATGTTTAAGAGTAAAATAGCAACAAATTGTTTCTTGGCAACAAAAATCATACCCGCGGGTACCCAACCCGAACCAGACCCAAGTTGACGGGTTTTACTCGTTTTGATTGGGTTTGGATTTTCCTCGATTTCAAAACACGGGTACGGGACGGGTAACAGGGATATGTATCCACCCCTAACCCATAGCCAAACCCCCGAATTTAGAAAATCAATTTATTACCCATTTTATATAAATAGAAACCAAAACCCTAAATCATTTCACCCACAAAGTTAAAGTCTCAGTCTTTCAGACGACACTTATTATAGTTCTCTCTTTTCTCCTTCCATGTCTCACATTCTCGGCCTCTCTCTCTTTTATCATCATAGTCATCAATCGTCGTCATCTCTTTGCAGGATAATGCATTAATGCATTGTGCTCGGGGTTGAAAAATACTTTTATTTTTATTAAAAAAAATTATACACTGCAGGGATGGGGATACCCGAACCCGTCGAAGACGGAGATGGGTTTCGATTTCTCATCTCGCTGGATATGAGTAGGGTAACAAGTAAGTATATGAGAGTAGGATATGTGAACGAGGAAGGTAAAACTTGTCCACCCCGACTAATTTCCATGCCTGACAACAATTATATGTATAGGGTGACTCAAGCCCTATTAAGGATGAGTAGCTAATGCTCATTTGGTGACTCTATGAAGTGGCATATATGAGAGTAATGTTGTTATTATTCGTTTATCAACAAGGTTGAATCATAATAATGATTGTGCTATTTTAATTTTTGTCATGCGGTTGTGTTTGTAGGAACATGTTTAGTATTGGACCACTACATGAAGATTTGGAAACCTAACTCATGACGAGTTCAGTCTACCATGCATAGAAAGTTAACCATACTCAGAAAATTTCAATATGAAGAATGAGTGAGATGCAAAACAGTAAGGACTAATTTTTTTATCAGCAGGGACTAATTTCATAGATGAAAAAATTTGGAGGGACTAAAAGTCTAAGAAATATTTTAGGGGGACTAAAATCAAATGTTGGTATATTTAAGGGAACTATTTACTTATTTAACCTTTAATTTTATTAATAATAGGTTTAAAAATGAAAACGGTCCTCGAAAATATCAAGAGTTTTTAATATTAGTTCGTGTAAATTTTCATTGTTTAAAAAAATTTAGTCCTTACAAATATCCCTCCATTTTCATTTGATTCATGGTGTTTTATTTTACTCGTTGCATAATTTATTTATGTTAAAATTAGTCCTTATAATATGTCAAATATTTGATTTTAACCCTTAAAACAAGGACTAAAATGAATGATACAAAGTATGATTTTCAAATGCTTATATTTTGCAACGATCAAAACAAAACTCGAAGTTCGTCAAAAAGAAAAAAAAACTCGAAGGACTCTAACCAAAAAGAGATACTCCTTCCGTCCCAAATTATAAACAAAAAAATCTCATTTCCTTTGTCCCAAAATATAAGAAAAAAAAGACCAACTTTTATGCTATTATTATGTTTTTTCAAAAAAATCATCTTTTCCAAAGTAAAATTAAATGCATATTGCATTGAATTTGTTCTCCTTTTTATTTTCTCCATAACCATTATCCAATAAGAATTGGTTTTACATCTTTTTATGAATCTTATTCCAAGAAAAAGACAAAAAACTATAACTCAAATTACTATGTTTTAGTTTTCTTAATTGTGTGAATCTGTGTTTTTTGCTTATAAATTGGGACGGAGAGAGTATATTTGTAAACACTAAAAGTATTCTTGCAGAGATTAAAACAAACAAAAAATACTACATTTACAAGGATAAAATATATTTCAAAACTTTTCAGTCAAGAATAAACAAAACACTTGACAATCAAATGATATTGAGAATAATTCCCCAATGAAAAAAGAAAATGTTTTAAAAGAGAAGAATTTGGTGTTGCATACCTTACAAATGTGAGGATATATGATGGTCTCGTCATTCAACGTATTAATTAGAATGTGGGACTTCCTGCTGACAAATTGTTAACATTAATTAACAAATACATCAACCCCTAAAATATATGTATGAACATCTTCGGTCTGAAACATATAATATGACGTTGAAATCGTAGATTGTAAATCAATTTTAAGATAAAGTCTGAAACATATATATTTTAAAATGACTTTACAGTTTTGATAGTTTGATCTTGCTTTCTAAAAAAATATTGAGAGTGTGTTTGGATGAGAGAATGTTTTGAGGTGATGTAATGTTTTTAGGGAATTTAAATACAAGATGAATTTTATTGTTTGGATAATAATTTGAAATTTTTTAAAAATGATTGAAATTTATGAAATATTTTGTTCAAGTTAAATTTAGAGAATTTCAAATGACACATAAAAACTAAGAATTTCAAATTTCTTCATTGTTACAATTTTTCAAAATTTTCAAATTGACACCAATAAATTTCCAAAAATTGCAAATTGATCCCTCGAATTTTCAAAAATTATAATTTGACCCCTCAAAATTTTTGATATTTACAAATTGACCCTAATTTAAATTTTCAAATTTGGCCCAAAAAAATTAAAATTTATAAAAGTTGTCCTAAAACGAGGACAATGAATTTTTTTATTACTTTAACCAAACAAAAGTATTGAGAATGAGAGTAATTTAATTGAATCATTTAAATTACCTAGAATTTTAAATTCTTTAAAATTTTCAAATTACTTAATCCAAAACACACTCCTAGTTTGATTATCATACCGTCGCGTTTATTTTTTAAAGATAAAAGTAACGTTTTTTTAAATGAAGATAAAAGTAAATTATTCAGCGTAAATATAGAAGGCAGTATCTCATTCTCCATTACTATGTAATACTGTGTTTCATTAGAATTATAAAATAAAAAAAGAAGTATGTTTCGTTAGTTTTTTTTTTTTTGTAAATAGAAAAGGAGTTAAAGCCCTTTTATTAGATAATTTTGTTTAGCCAATTAGATCTCAAACTTTCTTGGATGGGGAAAATATAGTAGAATGAACAAAAGAACTAATTAATGGATGTAGATATTTAAATTTTCTTTTGAGGAACTTCGAAACTTTGTAGTACATCCATAATTAATTTCAAAGTCACCAATTTTCATAAATAATAATGACATTGTATACCTTTTCTATGAACATTTGTTCAATAGTTGTGTTAAGATCACCTTTCCATCGCATAGTTTCTTCTTCCACCTCAATTGCTGTGAGGTACGGTGCTACTGTGAGTGCGGATGAGAAGATCATCATTTCAGGACATCCTTTAACAATGAAAAAAAGCAAAGATGGGAATATGAATGTTTGTTTCCCATAGCAGAAGCTTCTCAAACTTGACAACGAAGTAAATTCCAAGTACTCCAAGTTTTCAAATATGATGTCCTCCTCTGCTTTTTCTTCATCAATCTTCACAACATCCAACATCTTCTCACAATTCTCTATTATTAATGCTTTGAGTTGAACTAGGCTTTTTGCTGTTGAAGATGTTATCAAATAGACCAGCTCTTTGCAATTGTCCACATTCAAATAGGTTAAATTTGTGAAAGATGTCGATGATGGTACCAAGATTATTAAACTTGGACAATTCAGTACATGTAAGTTTTCAAGATATTGGAACAGAGGATGATCCAATGGAAATTCTTCCTGCCAGATGTGCTCGAGCTTTTCCAATTCAAAAAGCCATAATTTTTTTATTTGCTTTAAAATTTGCATACTGAGATGATCGGTGGGGAATAATATTTCAAAGGAACAATTACGCACTTGAAATGTTTGAAGATTAGGAAATATTGTATGGAAATCATTCAGAAAAATAGTTGGAGTTTCATCGAACAATTGCAAACGAAGAAATTCAACTTTGTGAAAGATATTTTCTTGACAATATCCATTCAATATCCCCAACATATCTGTGTCATTTACTGCCAATTCCTCCAGGTTGGGGCTCAACTGAAAAATAAACATCCAAAATTAAAATAAATACTAGTGTATTATTACATTTAGAAATAAAGAAAAACAAGGTATGATGGGATTTACCTTTCCAATACAAAACAGGGGTTGTTGGAACTGCATATCATGATTTTCTTCCACCGAGTAAGGTTGTTGCAAGTCTGAATTGTCGAAAGAAAACATTCTTAGTGCTTCACAACGATATACATTCAAAGTCTTCAATGAAGGGCAATCTAAAGTATGCTTTCCTTGATAGAAACTCTTAAGATTTGTCAAATGATACAACTTCATAACTTTCAATTGGGGAAAATTAAAATTAATTTCCATTGACCCAGTTTCTTCCACTGCAACAATTTCCTTGACTCCACAAGACTCTATCTTAAGCATTTCAAGATGTCCAAGATCTACGCATAGTGAATATGGAAAGATATATGACAAGCTTTGGCACATAGAAACATCCACCTTGCATAGGTTTCCAAAGCTGATAATTTCATGAGGATCCTCATTCCATATGTGCTTCAATTCGGGTAAGCTAGACAAAGTTAGTCTTTTCAATTGAGTGCTTTGTTTTATCAATATTTCTTGTGACTTCATACCTTTCACATCAAACACTGCTTCTAATGAATCACAATCTTTTACTTCTAATTCTTCCAATGTCTGTAGCACTTGCATTACATTTGATGGAAAAAGTACATGTGATAAAAAATCACACCTTTCTACCACAAGATGTTTCAAATTGCAGAACACATTGTGATGAAGTTGACCATACCAAACATCCTTTAGCTCAGGATAGTCAGACAAGGCTAAGTACTTGAATTCACCAAATGCAACCTGATCATTCAAATTAATAAATGATCATGATCTAGATAGATAGTCTTAAACTAACCCAGAGAAAATAAATTGATGGATGATAATAAAATATACCTTATTGTAAAACATTTTCTTTACGGTATTGTTGAGGTCACCCTCCCAATGATTTTCTTCATCAGTTTGTACATTTTGAAGATTTGGTGTGTTGGTCACTCCCAATGAAAAAAGTTCCATTCGAGGACATTCTTTGACAACTACAACTTCCAGCAACGGGAACATAATGGGGCATGGGCATGAGCAAAAACAACAGAGCCTTTGTAAAGAAATTAGTTCTAGAGTTTGTAAACTGCAAAATACAATCTCGTTCTCATCTTCTTTACCGTTGACTATATCCTCAAGCAAATTACACATTTCAATCTTCATTGTTGTGAGTTTGACAAGACTCTTTGCTGTTGAATGTGATATTAAATTGATCAACCCATTGCAGTTTGTTACCTCCAAATAGGTAATGTAACTAAAGGTAACAGAGGATGGAACCAACTTTATCAGACTGGAACACTGATAAACCCAAATGCTTTCAAGAAAATGTAGAACTGGGTCAATCTGAACTCCTTCTTTGCATATACATTGAAGCTTGCTTAGGTGCCGTAATTCCAACTGTTTGAGTCGCGGTCTAATTTGAGTTTCCTTTTCTGTTCTTATGGTTTGTTCACCTTGGAATATCTCTGTGAAGAAACACCATTCGACTAACAAGCTTACTGAATTAGGAACATTTTTCAGAAACCAATATGGAAAATTAGCTTCTTCATTGTAGAATTCGCTCACAGCAATGTGTTTGAGGTTGTTGAATTGAACTCCAGCATATTGGGTTTGCAATATCTTGTCAAAATCTTTGTTGTTCAAGTTCAAATTCTCCACATTGGCAAGTACCTGTTGCAAAAACTAAATTAAAACAAAACATTTTACTTCTAAGTTTTTAAAACATTTAAAAGTGTTCTATCTATGCTAAGTAGAATAATAATTCCAAAGTAAATTATCAATTATTATCTTCAAATGAACATAACATTGAATTTTTTTTCTGTGCATTTATATTCAGAGTAGATATTTAATGCTACCCTTACCTCTTCAATCACAAAAAGAGTTTGATACGTTGAGATATTGAGCACATCATTTCTGGAACTTTCTTGGTGTCTCAAAGTCTCAGCCTTAAATAGCTCTATTTTTGGACATTGAAACAAGTTGATTGTTTTCAATGATTTACATTGAAGAGAATGAACCCCAACAAAGAATGCCTTAAGTTTGGTCAAATTATCAAGTTTAATGGAAGTCAAATGAGGAAACACAAATTTAACCATCTCATCTGGTCCTTCTTCCTTGGCCACAATTTCTTCAATCCCACAGTTACTTACTAGAAGACTTTGAAGTAGCGTCATATCTCTAACAACTGAGAGTGGAAAGAGGCTTATCAAGCTTTTGCATCCCACAACAGATACATCACTTAAATTTTGAAACCTCATAGTTGAATGTGAACCCTCCTTCCATACATGGTTCAGGTTTGGAAGATTAGATAGTTTCAATTTCTTCAATTGAGTAGTATTCTGCACAACAATTTCTTTGGCAAATTCATCTTTCAAATCAAAAACTGCTTCTAATGAATCACAATCCTCCACATCTAATTCTTCCAGGTTCATCAGCACTTCTAGCAAGTTAGGTTGAAAGAGAACATCTGATAAAAAATCACATTTATGAACCACTAGATACTTCAAACTCCTAAATGTGTTATGCTCAAGTCGACCATACCACAATTCTTTTAACTCAGGATATTCAGATAGTTTTAAATGCTTGAAACTACCAAATCTCACCTGTTAAAACAATTGTATTGTGAGTTAGTTAGTAGTAGTCAAATATAATGCATTTACAAAATAGTCTTTAACACAATAATTAATGTAAAACCCAGTTTAACAATTCTATTCATTTTAAAATTGAGGATAATAATAATAATAATTTTCTCTAATGATAACTTTTAAAATTAGTCTGGTCAAAAGAAATATCAGTAGTTGGTTGTTAGTGGGTAGATTGTTAGTATAGTGCTCTATATATAGGGTGTAATCACCTCATGCAAAAATACTTTTCATCATTTTGTACCATTTTTACAATGATCAATATAATATTTTTTTAACAAGCCTATAAGTATGCTATTAAGAATTAGCAGTTAAGTTCATTTATTAAACTACTATATAGAGTTTTGTTTATAAATAACCACCTCTCTATTGTTTTCCAAAATGATAATTTAAATTATCATTATATTTTCCTAAACGCTAATTTGTCTTTCAATTGACGTGCTTTATATACATACTTTTATTTTGTAATTATATATAATTAAGTGAGTTTTTTTCTTCAATCTTATTAGATATATTAGTGGTTCAGTTCGTCTAGTGATTGGATTTGGACCATGTTATCCGTCACTTTGTTTTATCAATATTTCTTTAAACTTCAACCTTTCACATCAAGCACCGATGAATAACAACTTCTAGTTTTTCATTTCTATGACATTGTTACACAAGAAATAAAGTGGTAAATCAAACATACCTTATCTTCAAACATGTTGTATATTGTATCGTTTAGGTTTCCCTTCCAAAGCCATTCTGAATCATTTTCTGCAATTTTAACTTTTTGTAGAATTGGTGTACTTGTGTTTCCGATAGAAAAAATCTTCATACGAGGACATTCCCCCACAATTACTTTCTCCAACAACGGAAACTTCATGAAACACTTACTAGAGCAAAATTTGATGAGCCTTGGCAAACATTCCAATTTTAAAATTTGTAAACTTGTAAAAGCAATGTCAACATTTCCTACTCCAGTCATTATTTCTTCAAGTGAATTACAATCTTTTATCTCCAGCACAGTGAGCTTGTCCAAACTTCGCGCAGTAGGAGTTGTGATTAGATATTTTAGCCCATCGCATTTAATTATCTCTAACTTTGTGAGATGATTAAGGGTGACAGAGGAAGGCATCAAATTTGTCAAACTAGAACAACTTTGAACCCGTAAGTATTCAAGGAAGTCAAGAACTGGGTCAATTTGGGATCCTTCCTCACATATATGTTGAAGTTTAGGCAATTCATTGAATGTAAGATTTTTGATATGTGCATGAGTCCTCTCACTTATTTCTCCTTTATCTTGGAATATCTTCTTGAAGCAACTCCACTCAACAGTTAGTGACTCAAGAGTATGCACATTTTCAAGAAACCAATAAGGAAATCTAGCATCTTCAGTGTCATAGCAATTAAAGCCAATAAAAGTCATTTTGGTAAAGAGGGAACTTGAGTTTTGGGATTGCAATATCATGTCAGCATCCGCCTGTTCCATTCTCAAAAACTCCAAGTTTGGAATCACCTAAAACATATTTAGACAATAATTACTATAGACTAAAATTTGTCTTATTAATTTTTGCCATCTAATTCAATTGTAAAAGCTGAACAAATCAGAATTATTCAATTGAATACAAGTATAATAATTGTTTGGTATTTCAAAAGAAAAACAAAAAAAAAGTCCTACATTTATTATATTGATATGCATACCTCTTCAGCAATGAAAAGTGGTTGTTGCTTTAAAACAGAGTGTTTGTCATCTCGAAAATTGGAGCTTCTTGTAGAATGAGTTCTAAACAAATTCAACTTTGTACATTTGTAAACATCAACATTCCTCAAAGATGGACATAGAAGAGTATGATTTCCAGCATAGAAACCATTGAGTTTATGTAAGTCCCAAAGCAACAAAGTAGTTAGTTGATTAAACTCAAATATGGGATCTTCATTCATGCTAGATTCTTTCTCCTCTGCAACAATTTCCTTCATGTTCCCACACCATTTTATTTCAAGTTCCTTAAGATGTGAGCATCTAGTGGCCACGGAGAGTGGTAATACATACTCCAAGCTTAGACAAAATTGCAAGTGTACATTTATTAGATTTTGAAAACTAAGAATTCCTTGAGGATCTCCACTCCATATCTTTTTCAACTCCCACAATCCATTTAAAGTAACTTTTTTCAAATGTGTTATAACCTCCTCACTGTTATTTTCATTGAAATTCAATTCAAATATCTCTTCAACTAAAGCACAATTTGTAACCTCCAACTTCTCTAGCTCATTATATGTGTTTTGCATTGAAGAAGGGAAAACCACCACAATTTTCTTACAATTGTTCACTTGCAATATCTTCAATGTTTCAAATTGGTGGTGCCATATTGCCTTCAAGTTGTCCATGTCCTTCAATATGATTTTCTCTAATTTTATAAAATGAACCTATGAATTCATAACCATAATCATTATAAATAAGTTTTAAATTAATTGAAATGTTCCTAACAGTAGAATAATTATCATACCTCTTTCAATGCATTGTTTCTCTCTTCTTTAGCTATTATCTCCTCCATCATAGGACAATTACTTATTTCAAGGTGTTTCAGGTTCATAAAACTTTCAACCAAAGTAGAGGAGAATTATCGACAATCAAGCTAGTCAAGTTGCACATTGATCGATAATTGTCATCCCAAATAAGATTCAAATTGAGAAGTGAGCTCAACTTAAGAGTATCCAAATTGGGAAATGCAACCTACATAAAAACAAATTAACATAAATCATTACAGAAGACTATAATAATAATCCTTATACATGCTTTCTTGACATTTAATAATAGTTTAATTAGAGAAATTAGAGAAACCCATAAGAGAGAATTAAAGAGTAATACAATTTCAGACAGGAGCAAATACAATTTGATACAATTTAAGATTGACATTCCTAATGAAACTTTAGTACCGTATAAATCTACAAAGCTGGATAATGACTAATTAGATTACAGTAAACAGTAATTTATATTACAAAATTCGTATGCATTAAATTAAGATGAACTATGTATAATGTATAAAAAAAAGAATGTATCGATAGAAATTGGATATATATCACTAATAGTTTAATTAATAGTTTCATTTTAACTATGAAACAACATATAACTAATAGTTTAATTAAAAAGTAACAATTGTCCTCGTGAAGTAGGGACAATGCATATTATATGTAAGGTTCGGAGTTCAAAGCCCGACCACCAAAAAAAAAAAGTAACAACTATGGTATGAAGTATTCAAATACACTAATATATCTAAATATAAACTAACTTTCAACTTTGAAAATCTTGAGCAAGATGTAATTATTATTATTATTATTATTATTATTATTATTATTATCATTTTTTATCCCTTCATTTTTAAGAAGTTGCGATTTTGACACCTAACAAAAAAAAATGCTCCTAGGAAATATGCTATTTTGACCCCTAATCTTTATAAAAAGTATGATTTTGTCCCTCTGTTTTTAGGATACGTGACATCTTCTAAGTAGTTTTGCAACATTTTGTAAAGTTAGAGCATCCACAATGGTAGTTCCTTAATAGGGACTCCTTAAATGGACCCGCGTTACACATCACCTATTTATAATATTTTAATAAAAGTACCTATTAAGGACTCAATAGCTCCTACATAAATAAGGACTCCAATGAAAAGTACTTAAATAGGCCCCACTAACTTTACATCATTAAACAAAAATAATTTATTTATTAAATTATAAATTACCTTGTAATATTTAATTATAATCTTTAAAAAAAATTAAATTATAAAATATTTATTTATTCGTATGAACTTAAAATTCTGCCACAGTTGCTAATAATTTGAAAATAGAAAAATTAACATTACAAATTTTACATTCCTTCGTTAAAAAATAATAATAATAATTTGCATGAATTACATTTTATTTAAAATGATGACAAATAGATAAAAATAATATTTAAAACAACTATTAATTATTTTTTTAAAATCAAAACAACTATTAATTATTAAAATATTACTTATTTTGTAAGCGGGACCACATAGTACATATTTTATTACTTCTTTTAAACGAGGGACACGATAGTTGCCTAGGAGAGAGAGGATCCTTATATAGTTACCCGTTCCTTAACAGGGAATCATTTTTTCTTGGAGGTCCTTAACAGGGACTGGTCCTTGTTAAGTAAGGACCTCCCATTGGAGATGCTCTTAGAGGGTAATAATGTTATTTTTGTTATTAGGGGGCCAAAATCGCAACTTTTAATTTTTAAAAGGGTTAAAAATACATCTAAGTCTTTTTCATAAAGAATCACTTTTATTATCGCATATATTATAGTTTTAGAACAGTAAATATATATTTTCGATCTCATTAAAACAATAAACATTAATCTTGTTCATTTACTCATTTTTTACTCAATTGATTTTTCATTAAACGTGCCAATTTATCAACAATGAACATACCTGACCATTGAAAAATGGTGTAGAAGTGTAAGATGAGAAATTATCAAGTGTCTGCAAATGTTCTAAAGTCAAAGAACGCAACAGAAGAAACTCAATTTTATCATAGGTGATATCATAATTTGCACTTGAATTGTTGTCTTTAAACACTATTTCCTTCATAGAATTGCACTGACAAACTTCAATCTTAGAAATGTGGGAAAGTTCTTTAACCATTGCATATGAGAATAGATATTTTAATTGGACGCAGTTTTTGACTTTGATAACATTGAGATTTCCAAAAGAAGTAATTGAAGGTTGACCATGACATATATGCTCCAAGTTTTCAAGACTATGAAGTACTAGTGTTTCCAAGATGGGAAAGGACGCATAGATTTGATTCCTCTCTTTAGAATCAACAATGTGCTTCATGTTTGCATTATTTTGGATGTGGAGATGTTTCAGAAATGGAAATCCTTCCCCATTTAGTTGATAAAGCACATTTTGAATTCCTTCTACATCATCCAAGTACAAATTCTCAACACCTTTAATCAATGCTTTAATTCCATGCTCCAAATGTATGTTTGTACCAAGTTTGAGCATCAATGTTTTTAAGGTTCCATCCTCAATGTCAGACCAGTCCCATACATCTCCAATTGCTATTTTATATCTTTCCAGCTTCTCAAACACCAATTGCAAGTCCTTTGGCAACATCAAAGTCTCACGAATTTGTAATTCTAAAGTTGTCAAGTTGGGTAGTTTTCGAAGCTCGGCAATGCTAGCATTTTCAGTTTCAACCGTTGAATTCACATCTTTCCAATTAATAGAGGTATTTCCCATGTACAACTCCTCCAATTTAGTCAAGCTTGATATGATGTTGGGTGGGACTACTTCTATTCCTGAATGGCTCAAATCAAGCATTCTCAATTGAATCAATCTCCCTATTTCTCTTGGCAACTTGATCATTGAAGATTTCCAAAGGCGGAGAATTTTTAAATTTTGCAAAGCTTCTAGTGCAACCATATTTTCCAGAACACATTGATCCAAACACAATGTTTGAAGGTCTGTTAAAAACCGAAACGATGTGGGTAATGATAACAAGTTCAAGCGCATTAAATTTAGCACTCTAAGGCTTCTCATACCCTCAAAAAAAGTATCAGGGATTTTGAAAGAAGAATTGTTACTGCCCAAATAGAAAAGCTTAACGTTTGGACAATCAATCGTTTGAGGAAGCTCGTGTGTATGCCATCTTTTTAGAAACATCTGCATGCACCTTTTTAGAAAATCATTGGTTGGCCATTCCTCATCAGATTGTTTTCTTAGAAATACATGTTTGTCCCTACGTGCTATTGAGATAGCAAAATCACGAACAAAGTCATGCATTTCAATCTTTCCACCTGTTTTAACTTCAAGCAAAAGACAAGTCGCTTCCAAAGATTTGATTATTGTGTAAAGTCTGTTTCTTGCATCATCCATGACATTAATATGCTTCAATATGTCCAACCCCATTGCAACTTTGAGAAAGTACTCTAGATCATTACCTGGCAGTAATGCAAAAAGCAAGAAGAGATCCCTCATTTCATCACTCTCCAATGAGTTGTAACTCAACTCCAAAGTAAAATAAGTTCCCCGGTCCATCTCTGTATGATCATTACTTTGTAATTTCGTTAATACATCTTTCCAGTATTTGATATCCCTCTTATTTTTCATTGCACGTGCTATTGTCACCACCCTAAGAGGCAAACCTGCACATTTTCTGGCCACTTGAAATGGTAGATCTTTCAAATTGCTATCTTTAACCACATCCCCTGCCATAAATTGAAACAAACTCCATGACTCATTTTCACTCATAAGTTCAACTTTGAAAGTGAAATCCTTTGGAACATCCATTTGCAGCAACACTTCTTGATTTCTACTTGTCATCAACAATTTGCAACCATTATGTTCATCACCAACTGGTATCCCCACTTCTTTCAAATCAAGTATGGTCCATATGTTATCTAGAATGATAAGAATACTTTTCTCCGTCTTGATTCTTTGCCTTAGGCGTTGTTCTCTGCCAAGAATAGTCTCCTCTTTGAATCGCAGACCCAAGAAGTCTGCAATCTCCCCTTGAATTTTTTTTATGTCTGGAATTTTGGATACTTCCGTCTTCACCACTTTATCGAAGAATTTATTTTCCTTGGCTATTTGAGCAACTTTCTCCACGAGAGTGGTCTTGCCGACACCACCCAACCCATAGACCCCAATGTTGCGTGAAGTAGGATCTGCTAAAGCCTTCAGAATGTCCTCCTTAAGCGACTCCCTTGTGTCATACATTTCACTATCTCTTGTTGAGGAGGAGGCTACTACATCTAGAGGGGGAAGGTGACCAACTGAATTAAACTTTTCTTTCCCTTGAACAACTTCAACAACATTATTTGCAATTTTTGTGGCATTCCTACTTAGTTGATGACGCAAAATTAAAT
>Ga0228711_1002617_pt1 | contig 27815 bp, 21 predicted proteins | sample MedpolnodulmetaG_2_FD_177996 | JGI IMG/M metagenome (GOLD analysis project Ga0228711, IMG submission 177996) | Root nodule microbial communities from Medicago polymorpha collected in Santa Monica, California, United States - brown nodules | ecosystem: Host-associated > Plants > Roots > Nodule... | reverse complement strand
CCAAAAAAAAAAAAACAAGTAACAAATCTCAATACCAGCTGAACATGTTTGGTGTAGCCGTTGATGGTTCAATCCCAAGATGCACATCCTTGTAAAGAGTGGCATCAAAGTAGCCAGCAAATCCTATAAACATGGAGTGCGCACAATGTCAGTATCAAAAAGATAAATATAACATCTGTATCGAGAAGGGTTCATTAGCACGATACATGAAATGAGATAAGATTACGCATTGAGTGTCTATTTGGTTAAAACGACTTCTAACACTTTCAAATATCTAAACCATTTAACAACCATTTCCATGTAATTTGATTATTTATTAACAACGTTGTTGTGACTATGTTTTATTTTATTAATGACAAAATGGATCATCAGAGTAGATGAGATAATCAATGTTGGATTCTGAATATCTGCAAGAGACAGAGAAATTAAAAAGCTGAATATCTAAAGATAAATCATTACAATAAAGCCTACTCAGTCTATAGGAATAGAAATAGAAAAACAGTACTTACCATGTACCATTGCGGACCCAGTGTCATTTGGTATTGTAAAATGCAACTTCTTATAGCGTTGATTACTTTCTCTATCATTAACGGGTTTTGGATGGGTAAATGTAAAAACCTATGCAAACACAAAACCAACAAAAAGAAAAGAAATTAAATTATCAACTATAATTAACATGTAAACCAAGAACGGTGAATAGATTCACATCAAATAAAAAATAAATTGCACAGGAAGAAACGCACAGATTGACATGGTGTAAGTCGAGCTGCGTTGTGTATTTTCACAACATAAGCAGTTTCAAAGTGTGAAATATCTTTATGTGCCTTAACCTGAAATACAACCAGAAGTGAGTATATTAATTAAGTAATAAATTTTATAATGTAAATTGATGTCCGAAGTACAAGAGATATACATCATTATATAACTTTGAAGCGGTCACTGGTTGGATGAAACTTGTGTACCTGAAAGTAGGTAGTACATAAAGATAAATAGACATGTGGATAAACTAAACAAACAAAACAAGAAATCAAACATACAATACATAAAATAATATTTAATCAATAATTGGTCCGTAGATACACTCCACACTATGGCATCTATTAATCCATGTAGCCAACACCATTGTTGTCTCCCAAGCATGGTAGTTAAAACCTCAACTTTCATCTGAAAATCTTGATTTTGTGATCATACTAGCCTTCAAATTCTGTATAATATGCTTTTCTTTGAAACGGTTCTACAATTATGGCCGTGGTGGTGGAACTAGAGAAGGCAACTTTAGTTGTTGTTTGGCTTGAGACTTATGAGTTTGATTTAACGTTTTAATGACAACAAGTATTTCAAGTGTAATTGAATGGTTTATTCGTCTTACTTGTGCTATTTTATATGCATGTATATGAATTTACATGCATATATTTGAGACTCATGAATTTTGTATAATCTTACGATTAGTGTTCCGATTCCCCGATTTATAATTTAACATCCCCTTAACGATTTTGCCATAAAAAAAATAAAAAATCGATTTTAACTACCTTCCTAGAACACTTGTGAAACTATGGACATATATCAAAATATGATGTTTTTTACTCTTCCTATATGATGCTAATGGTAAATAAGCTCATAACGATATGGATAACTGAATAGTGTATATACAAATTGTTTGACAAGAAGAAAACATGTGCAAGTCTGAGAAAAACCTATGTTTTCAAGGAATTTGTACAATGTTTAGCACACAATTTTCAAGCAGAGCAAAATATCTAGGAAGATAAATACAACACTCTGCATTTGTATAACTTATAAACACTGTCATTCATGCTCAATGTAGCCAATCACGCCACTATCATAAACGATCATAGAATCACTGCGCGGCAAGAAGCTCTGCTGAATGCATTTCTCCGGATTGCATTTTGTCAAGGCAGCACAGCCAAGAAAAGGAGAATGATGAAGTACAAGAACTTCAAAGTGGAGACAGACAGTGATTCTATTTTTTATGTGGAAAATTAGAGTGCACACCCTCATGCAAGGCCCAAAACATCAGCCTTAGCGAGGATTTATGAATTTATGTATAATTCACCAACAGAGAAATTTCGGACTTCAACCCATGCCACAGCTGGTGGGAATGGCAGGACAAGTCATATGTGCCAACCTCTGTTGACTAATAGTGATTCTATATAATGAGTAATTAGTTTGAACACTTTCAAAACTAAAATTAGTAGCTAAGTTATATTGGGTATGTTAATGACAATTGACAGAGGCAATGTTTTGTATTTTTCTATTTTTAAGTATTTATGTATTTTTCAAATAAATTTTAGTGGTCATCCCGCTATCAAAAAAAGAAAAAAGAAAATCCCAAAACATGGGTATCAGTGTATGAAATAAAAGGAATTTACATACGAAGATGGTATTGAAATTCCACCCGGCTTTAAAAACCTCTGAGCTCCATCAAGGCACTCGGGAGAAAGTTCATTGTCACCAAAAGAACCTAGCAATTCGCTAACCTAAATTCAAACCAACATAAATCAGACACTACAGCATAAACAACAAAAATCAAACAATTAACAAAGGGAGCATAGGAAGTTTACCAAGATATCAGCTTTTTCAGGGGCGTTCCAATAACGCATGTCACTTGAGACTATAGTAACAGTATCCTCCCATCCCTCTAATTTAACTAATGCCTGTTCCAACAAATAATTCGTGTCTAAATTGATGGAAGGATAATCTCAAACAATGGGAAGAATAAGTATTTATATCCTACTGAAACTAACGGTTGATTAGAGAACACAAAATATCAAGAAATTGAAACCACACTCTCATGAACAAGAGATAGAAAACTGTTACAGTGACCGAACAATAAAGGAACTAAATACTTGTATTACCTACCATGTTTACATAAGGTTACTAACATTTACCAAAACAAAACCAATAGCATGACAAACAGCATTTCACTAAAAATAATACTGGATGAAGTTTAGGCAGTGAATGAGATTTTCTACTTCGGTAATAAACAAAGGGAAATGCTAACTTGTGCTCTTGGGGCATAAGTTAAGAAACCAAATGTAGAATCTTTATTTTTTTTTGGGAAATTGTGCATTCAATGTCTTAAAAGTTTCAAAAGTTATCTTTTCAATATAAAATTTATTTTCTAATGGGCACAAGTTAGCATGATCCATAAACAAATAACACTATATGGGCACAGAATTTCATGGAATCACTATAAATTAAAAGATCTACAACTAACATGAAGGGTCACAACTGCATTTGGATTCTTTTCAACGGCATAAACTTTTAGCTTCCGTCCAGTTTCTTCCGAAGCCTACAAATAAAAATGCACAAAAGTCGGTCAAAATAATACAATATATCCAATCTACATATAACAGAGTCATATATTGCGAACACTAAGGTAAAATATCACACCTGTAATGATGCCCGCACAAGAGGTCCACGCCCTGCTCCAACAACCATCAGCACCTAGCAGTGAGTAAAAACAATTAAACTCCACAGGCATACAAACTACTGTTTCTCAAACACAAAAATAGCAACTAAAAATAAGGGGAATTGCACTCAAGTCCTTTGAGGTGTTCTTAAATAACACATACAGCTCATCTTGTATTTCAATACATTGACTGAGGGGAGGTGAAGCAATTTTACAAACTAATAAGAGTGGTGAGTGTTTGATTAAAAAATAGAATAGTGTGTGTCAATTAAGCATAACCGAAAGGAGGTGAATCCAATTTCTCCTAATACAGAAAATGCATTTAAAAATCAAACACAAGGGAAAAAAAAATCTTACAATGGTTTTAACAGATGCCTCTTCATCAGGAATCATGTCTAGCATTGCTTTACCTACTGCTCTTTGGTACTGTAAAAAGGAAAGCTAATGATTAGACTACAAGTACATAACTTAGAATCTAAGTCAAAACCTAGATATAAGTAACAAAAAAACCTGACAATACTTTGATTTATGATCACATTCAACAGCTGACAATACAAAATATTTATATTACCCAAACAAACTAAAATATAAAACAGACTTCAGACATTGTACAACAGTTGAATACAATGGGAAGGAGGGGATCACTAAATCATAAAGCTCATCATGTTTGTAGTAGAAGTGATAGTATAGCTACAGGACTTCAAGGTCAGGGAGAAAACATAAACATAAATCAGATGAGTGAATTTGAGGATATAAGTCATGCATTGCAATACCTGAATGTATTTCATGGCATCTTTCTCAAAAGTCTCATAAGTACGAGCCTCCAAATTATCCATCAAAGGCTGCACAAAATATTGTGGAGATTTCAAGATTACATAACTGAATGTGCAGAGGCATATAAAAGCCAATAAATTATTAGAAAGTAGCCTGAAAAAAATGCTTACTTGCAAAGGTGACTGTAAATAATCCCTATATCCCAGCTGGCATAAAAAGTTGCGAGTCAGTAGAAGATAATACAATCATGCCATGCCTATATTACAAACATATGGCAAGATAACTACCTCAAAACGTTCTTGCTCAGGAAGAGGTTCCATTTTTTGGTACAGATGTCCAACATATTCCAGATATAGACGCAAGGGATGTCTTTGTGAATCTAAGGTGCAAAACACATCACTATAATTTATGTGCTTTGTATACATAACAATCACATACAATATACAAAGCACAATCATGTGCACATACAAAGTGGGGAAGATAAGAGGATACTTAAATAAATATAAATACTTTAGTAAAAATGAGACATTTTGCGGCTTCAATGGAGACATTTTAGGCCGTGTTTACTTCCAGAAAATATTATCAATTTCCCATTTCAAAAATATATGTTCATTTAAAATTGTTAACAAGTATATGGATGACCCGCGTATTGAACAATTGTGATGGCGGAATGTTTTGAGGTTATGTAATGTTTTGAGAGAATTCAAATATTTTTAGGTGAATTCCATTGTTTGGATAATAATATGGAGACTTTTCAAAATGATGGACAGTACTGAAGTTTTTTGTTCAAGTTAAATTTAGAGAATTTCAAATGACACCTAAAAGCTTAGAATTCCAAATTTCCTCATTCTTATAAATTTTCAAATTGACCCCAATAAATTTTCAAAAAATTGCAAATTGACTCCAATTTGTTTGGAAATTACAAATCTACCCCTCAACTTTTCACAATTAAAAAATTGACCCCTCAAAAATTTTGTAATTTGCAAATTGACCACTAATTTCAATTTTCAAATTTGGCTAAAATTTATAAAATAGAGCTCTAGCATTTTATAAAATTTGGTTAAAATGTATAAAAGTTGCCCAAACATGATGACAATGAAATATTCAAACAAAAACATTTAGAAATGAAACAATTTAATTGAAGTATTTAAATTGCCTAGAATTCTCAATTTTAAAAAAATTTCTCAATTACCTCATCCAAACACACCGCAAGGCATTTTAGGCCATATTTACTTTCAGAAAATATTTTCAGTTTCACGTTTCAAAAATATATGTTCATTTTAAATTGTTAACAAGTAGATGGAAGACCTGCGTATTGAACAATTGTGAAATATTCAAACAAAAATATTTAGAAATGAAACAATTTAATTGAAGTATTTAAATTGCCTAGAATTCTCAATTTTTAAAAAATTTCTCAATTACCTCATCCAAACACACTACAAGGCATTTTAGGCCATATTTACTTTCAGAAAATATTTTCAGTTTCACGTTTCAAAAATATATGTTCATTTTAAATTGTTAACAAGTAGATGGAAGACCTGCGTATTGAACAATTGTGAAGAGAAGATCGAAGGGCAACCGCAAAGAATGCATTTTTAGAAACAATGAACAGAGTGTTATTCCATTTTCAAAACTTCTAAAATGCTAGAGCTCTGAAACAATGAACAGAGTGTTATTCCATTTTCAAAACTTCTAAAATGCTAGAGCTCTATTTTCAGAAAATATAAAGGAGACTGGTGAGGGAAGTATTGAATCTATATTCTCTTATGTTTATTAAGAGAAGCGAAAATGAAAATGTGAAACATGGGAAGTAAACAGGCCCTTAATTTCATGAATTATGATCTTCAATAATAGATAACAGACCCAAGAATCAATAACAGTAACTTACCGGCAACAGATCGATTATGAAAATCATTTGCATCCACACTTGCTTTAGGATGACCAGAATTTCCAGATATAATTATCTGCATAGATGTCTCAAACTCACTCAATACCTTTCAAAGGAAAACAACGCTACTTGAACTTAAATTCCATTTCCCTTGATCAATGCAAGCAAAAATGCAGTATCCACAAAAATAATGAAATACAGAACTGTAGGACAGCATGGTAATATACAATACCAATAACTGCTCAACTTGCGTATGAAAATACTATTGCCTCAAAATTCAAAGAATTATTCACCTGTATATTATGGTTAAAAAACCGAGTAATCAACATCTGATGGCGCTTGGAGAGGCATGGATATCCACGACCATTAGTTAAAAAGGACTGCCAAAATTCCAATCAAAACCTTTAAACTTTAGATAACAATCAGAACTATGAAACCTGACATTTAAAATTCCTTATAATCACAAGATGTCCTTACATCCGTATTTACTATAGCTGCTCTAACAGACTCCCCAAACCACCGTCCTAATGAATTTGCTGATGGTAGGGAACTCCTAATGAACAAGATTACAATAACAACCCTCAGAACTTAGGAGATCAATACAGAATTAGTGCGTTTAAAAAGAAGTTCAGGGATTAAAATCATGCAAAAATATCAAAGATCACTGTATACAATGGAGTAGAATCTGTTAATGAACTGAAGTACAAAATACTCACAGAATATCAAGTGCAGCTGACAGTTGACTGTGATGCTCGCACAGTAGACGAAATGAATTCCATGTTTCCCAAGAGTCAACCTAAAAATCAAGATTGAAATTCCTTAAAAAAACACAGAAAGCATAACACCCTAATTCTTTACTGTCTGCAATAAGCCTAAAATTTTGTTTTCACTAATAACAAAAAATAATGTCACCAAATTTTCTCCCATACAAACTAGTGGAAAACAAGAATTACAATGAAAACAAAGGGCATATTTATAGTTATTAATGGGGAAAAAATTGAACATTCTGTTTAACCAAGATAAGACCCAAGTTTACATTTGGAAAAAAAGAAAGAAAGGTGCATGCTTTGCCTGTGCAGAGAAAAGAACAGCATAACGGTACATTACATGAACCCAGCCAAGATACAAAACGCAGAAGACATAACCTTCATGGCATGTTTCTAGGATATTTACTCACCAAAGTGGCAGAGCTTGCATCCATAGAGTCGTCATCGGGAACAACCAAGGGAATCCTGAGCCACAACTGTATTACAAAATAAAAGAAACATAAACATAAGAATGAAATGAGGACACTTATGAAGAAAAGACAGCAATCACAATGTTTGAACTCAGAATAGCACCTGCATATTACTCAGGTCCTGTAAGATTTGATTCACACACCGTGCATAGTTAGCACAAGAGGTTCCTTTAGGGGAAGGAAGCAGACAAGCCTACAGTATATTAAACAAAATTAGGAAAAACAAAGCAACGTTGAACATAGCGAATGGCAGATTATGTTGACAAGCCAAAAATCCTTATAAATGTAGCGTTGTAACATGTGGCGGAAATAAGGTGGAGATAATAGGTGTTGCAGCCTACGGCTTGGCACAACATCTGCCATGACAGGATGCGCTATGGCAGAAATTTGACAACATTGAAGTAAATGCCACACAGTTCATAAAAGACTTGGTTTTTTAGGAACTACATGTCATAGAGTAATACCAAGCAGATTTGTAGCAGATACAGGCATGACACAACATAAATAACAACAACAATAGTAGTAAAACAACAACATAAACAGTATATCCATAAGAATATGATATCGCTTCGTGTAGGGAAAGTAAAAATAGAGAATTTCCTGACTTTTTTTTTTTAATGGCCGAGAATTTCATGATGCCTCAGGCAAAATAATGATTACTATTAACAATCAGACAAGAGTGCCTAATCCGACCGTTGGAAACTAGAAAGTTTGTTCAACTCAGTTATACAAAGCACACCTGTAATGAGAGATGAGAAGCCCAGGCTAATTCTTGTCTAAGAGTAGTTTCAGAATCTATTCTAAAGGTCTCATCTTCCGAGTCCAAATCAATCCATGAGCTAATTTTTCCTGAGTAAAAATGCAATAAATTGCCTTAGAAGTTTCATACAATTGTGGATAACAAAACTTTTGATAATGAATAGAAAACCCACTACAGCAAGAGTAAAAAAAAAATAACGCACAGAAAAGAAAAGTAGGCTCATCGGGTGCTCAACAATATCAACATCTATGAAACGCATCGTTGAAAAAACAAATAAATGAATTCTTAGAAATTTTCAAGATTTAAGATAAAAAAGAAAACCAAACTCATGCAATTTTAGCAAAAAGTAACCATATAATCATGAGCAACTAACATAAAAAATAACCACATTCAAAAAAATTAGTTTTGGGCCATGAAGCAATTTAAAAAAAAAAAAAAAAGTGACAGAATTCGTGATAGAATCAATATTCTTCCGAGAACAGAAAATTGATGAAGGAGAATATAAAAGGCGGATTATTATTATAATGAAATACTCAATAAATCATAATGTAAATTAAAAAACATGAATACTGATGGTAAGAATGATAGACAACTCATACCAACTACATGACTACTCCACTGGGATGGGCTTAAGACCAAGTCTGACCCAGCAAATGGCGGGGAAGCAGATCCCAAACCATCCTTTTGCACTAAGCTTGGCCTATAGGAGGGATCCGTCTGAATTGTACCACAAAGTCATGTAAGCTAAATGGGCAGTAAGAAATGCATATGTTGAAGGATCATATCATTTCTCAGAATAGAAAATTATAAACCAATAATTTGCAACAAAAATATCAGTAGCAAGAAAAACAGCATAAGCTCAAGAAATCAGGAAAGCTGGAAATGAACTATCCATTTGGATGATAGAATATCACAAGTAATCCCCCTTGGAAGGCACGGGGAATTTGGCAGTGTGCTTCATTGCATGTCCATACATTGTTTCAATAGTCCATTAAGCTTTTAGAGTGAAACCACATTTAGTCAGTTTTACATATAAAGTACAGGACAGTGTTAGTTTGGGTAAGCCTACTGACCAATCATATAAGAAATGTAACTAGCAAATTGGCTACTGTAGGAGCGCATCTGAAAAAACTGAATCTGAATTTTGTTACCTCATGAAGAGTTTTCAGACTAATATTCATAGAATACATTAGCTAAATTAATCAGCATTTAACTAACTTGCAGTTACTTAACCGCTCTAACAGCAATCTAACACACAAACAATATAGAATCGCATAAAGAAGCATAACTGAACAAAAAACGAATCTCTGCAAAATTGTCAAATGTAGTTCAATAGAGCGATCCAGTGAATCCTCAAATGCTCTCAATCAAGCAGCTTTACTAGAAAAGGCTCATCAAACAGTTTCAATCTAGGTGAGCTTACTGACCACGCACACAAAGGAGCAACAATTAAGTTGTGGTGTGTATGGCTAATTAGTCACCATAAACTATCTAGTACAATAGATATATAAAACAAATCCAATTATCACTTTATCATATGATACAGAACCCGTTAAAATGAACATGATATGTTAATCAATACAATGGCTAATTAAGAGTCTTCCGACTATTTATTGTTCATTTTTGACACAAGACAATGGCTAATTAATCAATACTTAACTAACTGGCAGTTATTTAACTGCTCAAACAATAGTCTAACAGATCTTAGAAAATTTCATATTACACTACAATATATACAAAAATTACAGAATCGTATGCAAAAACAGAACTAATCACAACAATGAATATCATAAAACCGCTCCTAATGTAGTGAAATGTAGTTCAATAGAGCGATCTAGTGAACCCTCAAATGCTCACAATGGAGCAGTTTCACTAGAAAAGGCTCATCAAACAGTTATTGATTTAGGTGAGCTTACTGACCACGCACACAGGGGAGCAACAATGAAGTTGCAGTGTGAATGGCTAATTAGTCACCATAAAGTACAGTAAAAAAAACTCCAATTATTAATATAGCGTGTATGATATAGTGCACTAGGCGTCCCTTTTCATGATATCGCACACTTTGAAATGAAACATGATTTGTTACCTCAAAGACTCTTCAGACTATTTATTATTCATTATTTATACAAGACATTAGCATATTAATGAGGATTCAGAACTTAGAACATTATAGATTATACTGATACACAAACAATTTTCTAACAACGATCTGCTAGAACTTAGAACATTATAGATTATACTGATACACAAACAATACAGAAATGAATTTCATACAGAAATGGAACTAGACAGAAAAATTAATCTTACAAAACTATTCCCAGTGACAGCGTTGTGAAATGTAGCTCAGTGTAGCGGTCCAGTGAACCCTCAAATGCTCACAATGGAGCAGTTTCAATGGAAAAGGCTCATTGAACAGTTATCAATTTAGGTGAGCTTACTGACCACACACACAAAAAAGGAGTGACAATGATGTCGCTGTGGGAATGGCTAATTAGTCACCATAAACTATAAATTATACAATAAAAATACTTCTATTATCAGCTTATCATACAAGACATTAGCTAATTGATCGCAATATAACTAACTAGCAGTTACTTAACTTGTTTAGCAGTAATCCAGTAGAACATTCTACATTACACTAATACACACAAAAATTAAAGATTCACATGCAAAAACATAACTAAATAGAAAAATGAATCTCGCAAAACTGCTGATAGTGTTGTACAATGTAGTTCAATAGAGCGATCCAGTGAATCCTTGGATGCTCTCAATCGAGCAGCTTCGGCGGAAAATGCTCATCAAACAGTTATCGATATAGGTGAGCTTACTGACCACACACACAAATGAGCAACAGTGAAGTTGCAGTATGAATGGCTAATTAGTCACCATAAACTACACTGTACAATACAATAAAAGAAAGAATTTCATATGAAAGAGACTTACGAGAGGAGCAACAACGAAATCGAATTTTCCAGTGGAGAGATTGAAAGTAATGACATTAGGCATGTCATCGCTGAACTCTGTTTCTACACCGCAAAATCGAGCTTCACTCTTATCACCTCCTCTGTCTCCTAGAGGCATTTTCGCTGATGAGTTCAGACCGCGTTAAATTAAACGAGAGATGGAGTGAGTAATTGCTCAAGGTTTTGGTAGGGTTTTTGTAGACGAAGCAGGAAACAGCTACCTCCTCGTCACTAATTAGGGTTTTACGGCTTTGCCAAGTGGGTGGGCTTTTCAGAACTAAATTCTTTAGAGAGCTTAGCCCAAAACACAAACACAAGTTACTAGTTATCTAATCACACCCTTCAATTTTATTTTTCTTCCCCCTATAGTTTTTCTTTTGTGTGAACTATAGAGATTAATTCCTACCATAACGTGTGGTTAAGTTGGAAGACATTCATTGCCACCTCATCTAAGTACTTTTTGAGTAATAACAGAGTAGTTGGACAACATTCAACATGTTACACAGTCAATTGATCACAGGCAATCATGTATAAGATTTTTAAAAAAGTTATAATTACAGTACAATTATTTGATACATGTATTCAATGGTATGTGTTGTCAAATCAATTAATGAGTATGACAACTTTTGTGTTTTTATGTTCATTAATCTACGTGACGACACATTACATCGTCTTGGCATGTGTCATTGACTAGTATTTAATAAAAACACTAAATTAATGTCGATGTTTTAAAATTAGTGGTAAATTTTTAAAATTTTATCATATGAACTATCTCATATATGAAAATACAAATTTGTTTCCGCAAATATAAACAAATCCATGTGTCTTTTATTAGTTTTAAGATATAATGGGTAGTTTGTTGAAATATTTATGCAAAATAAAATATTGATTTTCATTTATGGATGTGTCAGGACTACTGGTAGAGAAATGGAAAAAGATGTCAGGTATTGCTGGTTGACAGTTGTTTCATTTCATGCAGTTCCATTTCCGCCTATTCTTGATCACTGATAAAATCCTATCATGTGTAGTTAGTTACTTAAATTTGGTTATTTCTGTGTGTTGAATGTACAACTGAGGAGAAGGAGCCATACGAGGTAAAAGCCCGTGTCTATAAAAAATTTACACGTCTTTTGAATAAACGAAATGGCTACAAGAATTCACAAGCACAGCCAATGAATATTGATTCCGGGTATGAATCTGTCGGTGCTTAAGTTTTCTTTAACATTGAGATTAATCTAGTTAGCTTTTGTTCATATGTTGTTTTATGGTTGCTTATTGTCATGACAAACAGTGGCGGAGCAAGGAATTTTATAGAGTCTGGGCAATAAATTTATCGCAAATTCATATGTGACATAATATATATAAATAGCCATAAATCGAAATAAAAGAGGTTCGTCATTTTTTCAACAAAAGTACAATTTTAAATTAAAAAGATGAAGTATAACCTGTCAATAGCGTGCTAAATAAAATTAGGAGGTAAATGCCCTTTCCGCGATCTCTTTCGAGTGAATGTTCAAATAATATCAACATCATCAAACGACTTGAATATCTCCCGCTCGGTGTAAAATATCATCAAATCATTCAACCACACATTGTTGATCTTGTTGTCGTAGAAAAGGAGAAGAGTATATGCGCTAGAAAAATAGAAACAAAACACTAAATTCTATCTCTCTCTTTTTTTTAAGTAGGAAAAATGGCATTGGAAACTACATTTAAGTGTCATCATTTCTTTCAAAAAAATAATAATATAAGCGTGTCATTATTTGTTATTTCTAAAGGAAAAAGCTAAATTGTGCGAAAGAATGGCCGACGAAATCATATAAAACTGCAAATTTATTTAAACAATCTCTTAGGAATGGCTTGGTAAACGTTTAATTCAATTCAATAGAAACTTAACTCAATTCCCAGAAAAATTGTGGTTTCAACTACGTGATTACTCACAATTTTAAAGTTTTCAACGTGATCCACGTTAATCATATATTCAGTTGAATGAATCACTATTTTGCATGTAATAATTAGTTAGGTTTAACAGATGTAGGGAAAATTGGGTGTCCATAAATATATTTTTGTCAATTAATATAAATTGCAACAGCAGCTAACCATTTGACTATGAACCACAATTGCTGTCTCCTTTTGTAGTAAAAGCTAGCTTCAGGATAATAATCATTGAGTATAAAAAATTGTTTAGTGAAAATGCCTCGTGATTGGCCTACCCTGTAATGTAGACATTGAAAAGTGACCAACCAAGGTGACATGGTGATTGGCGTACCTGGTTTAAAGGTTCTCGGAATCCTCACTAAGTGAGAAAATACTAACATAACAATTATCATATTAACATTTATCATTACAAAAAATAAAAAAGTGACACAGTGTTGCATTGTTCTTGATCATAAACAACAATGTGTTGCTGCATGAACCACGATGAAATTCATTGAAAATAGAACACCCACGTAAAGTAAATAAATCCATATAATCCATCATATAATTGAAACAATGACAAGATAAAAATAATGTTTGATGCTTCTACTTTGACTTTAATAACAGGTTATAGCACATCCATTCATATTTCTGTTTCTATATGGCTACACTTGCATCTTCAAAAGTCTTATTTTCTTCAAAATGATCCTCTCGAGCATTGTCAGCTAACATAAGGGCAACCAACCAAAAGAGGCATGAATCAAGGGATAAAAAGGCACCGCCTCCAATGAGACCAGTTTTAGCTGTAGGGCAGGCATAGTTGGCATCAAGATGTACATTGCGCGAAAGGTGAATCTGCTCCGTTATTACTGGCCATAACAGCAGAGTTGCAGCAAGTCCAGATGAAAACCTAAGTAAAAACACAGTTACCAGTGCCCCAAAAAAAACACTCAGTAGAAATGGGAGGATGGAGATATAAGGAAGTAAAGCTGGTAGAAGACCTAACAGTGAACTGTAAATTGTAATCTGCAGGCGAGTTGGGAGGGGAATTATGAATGAAGACAAACTGCATATATACCTAATGCAAAATTGGACGGCTCATATTCTAAGCATGTAAAGTCAAATTCAAAATCCGCATAATATCATTTAGTATTTATTTATCAAATGTAGGGAATTCAAATCTATACTAGCTATCATCATATAATGCTCTGAGTTGGTTTTTTCACTTGTGATTTCTAGTCTTGTTCCAGGGGCTTTGTCCCCCATTTAATCCAATTAAAAAAACAGAGAGACGCATTCTTCATTTTTATCAGTAAATTTGCTCTGACAAACCCATCTTTTAAAACACAAGGAAAATGAATTTCAAAGTCAAAGTCAAATCAATTATCGAACAAACAGACCCATGAGTGAACAAGTGATAAGGAATAAGGAAGTAGTAATAGTACTTACAGTGCAATATTGAAGAAAACAAGGAAAGTGGTGTGTTTAAAGAGAACTCCTTGTGGAACAGACTTTCCTTGGTAAGGGTAAAAAAGGGAAAGATATCCAACCACTGTAGATGCGATGAGAAATGCAACAGAAAGATAACCCAATGCAACTGTTGGATCGGAAGGGAACTTGCACGTCACACCGTCCTTCACAGCTATTGGTGTACCAGAAGCAGGCTACAGTTACAATACAAATATTCAATTTCTATGAAACAGAGTAGATAGGAAAGAGTAATAATAATAATACCTTTTTGTTTTCGGCTATAACACCGAGTATGAAAGAGATGAAACCAAGTAACGAAACAGCGAGAGCCATGTGTTTGATGGAGGCAGCCATGACTACGCACGCACTGCGAGAGATGAAGAAGACAAACAATTTTAATTTTAATTAAAATAGAACAATGATTTTGAAGAATTATTAAGGAAAAATAAAATCAAATGATGATGATGATGATGATGAGTTAGTAACCACCTTGGAGAGAGAATTGAAATTAGATTGACGAAAGGGGATCGTTATCTATAAAGACGTGAGATTACGTTATCTACCGCTAAATGGATGCCGCTGAAATTGTCAACTTCCGAATCACCGTTTCTGGCGGTCGAATCTATACAATGACAGCTCACTATAATTCATTTTTTTCCTTATTTCTTTTTATTTTGACAGTCGGTATTTTTCTTTTATAGTAAGTACATAAAATCGCATACCAATAATGGAAAAACAAATAAACACATTAAATATCTGCATGTGGACGGGTTAATGTCTCTCTTCTTCTTATGAACACAAACAAAATATTGGTCAGATTCATTTTATAAGAATGATTTGAAAAAAATGATAATTCCTTAAAAAAATTTATATACCGTTGTAAGGTTAACTCCCTCGGAAAAACTAAAAACTAAAAACTCATAACTTAACTACTCCCTCCGTCTCATAATAATACTTGACACAGTCAGTGGCGGAGCCAAGACCCTGGGGTAGGGGATTCAGAGCTTTCAACTACATTAAACATACCAAATTTTTGTGCAGTTACTTTCTCTTTTAATTATGATTTATTTATACTATTAAATTTATGAATTTTGTCATTTTTCCTAATCAAATATCTAATTTTTTGTATAAATTATAAATTTCAAAATCTATCAAATGAAAGGTAGAATTTGTGTAGATTATAAATTTATAATTCTAAAGCATAATAATTTGATGTATAATTTTTTCTGTTCTTGAAATAAGTTTTACGAGAAGAAGTAAACATTTTTCGAATAGGTTATTGGTTACGGAGAAAATGGGAGGGTGAGTAAATTGAGTACACCTTGCATTTGGGTATTTACACGGATCTCACGTGTACACACTACTCATTTATAATTTTTTAATAGCAGTACCTAATAAGTTCCTTCATATAAGACCCCAAAAAAATTCTCACCCAATGAGGATACCTAATAGGTACCGGGTCTTAAAAGGCTAAGACCCTCCCATTAGAGATGTAGTTTTATTAGTGCAAAATCTTAGGTCAGGTGGTGCAATATTAAAATATCAGGAGGTTCAAGTAGCATTAAAACAGTACCATCATGTATAAAATTTAAAAGCCCAGGGGATGCAGCTGCATCCCCTCGCTTATACGTGGTTCCGCCACTGGACACAGTTGACCTTATTATGCATGTCAATGCATAATTTTGAGGTTAAATATCTTGAATAATATATTAGAAAAAAAGGCTAAAGTGCACTTTTCCACCCCTAATTTTCAAAAACTTAAAATTTTGTCCCCTAAGTACAAAAACTACAATTTTGGTCCCCCAAGAATTAGCCCATTTGCAATAGTAGTCTTTTAAGTCAATTTTGACTCGGTCAACGCATATATGGCAGGCCACGTGTGTGATTTATTGAATTAAAAAAAATAAAAATACCACCTAATCATTTATAAATTAAAAAAATTTAAAAAGTCAAAAAAAAGAATTAAAATTAAATCCCTCATATAATCTTTTTCTAAATTAAATAATTAAAAAATAAATTGAAAATAGAAAAGGAAATGAGAAAGAAAAAAAAAAACGTGATTCTTCTTCTTCTTCTTTCCATCATCCAACAACAACTGCACATGGTTTTCTTCTTCTTTCCTTCAATGATTCTTTCTCACTTAAGCCAAAAAAAGCAATCAAAGAATTTTGTAAACAACAAAGCATCCAGTTCCATAAAAACATAAAATTTTGAAAAACACAACCCATTTAAAACATGAAGTTCGATATGTTCAATATAGATCAACCCATTTGCACTTTTGTTTTGTTTATGCTCTTCATCTTCATGGTTGTTCTTTTTTATTTTTTGGGTTGGATTTGAAGACAAACTCAGTAATCCCAACCCAATGCCGCCACCGACGACCGTTACTGTAGCATCAGTAATTATAGACCGACTCCCTCTCTGTCGTTCTCCACTGTCACGCTTCATGGACCGCTGGAACCGGCAGAGTCTCAGTTGCCGGCACATAAATTATAACTCGTTGGTTTAGGTTGCTCAATAATTGAGTACTGGTTTAGGCAATAATGCAGGAAGTTGTTGTGATTTCGGTTGTGTGACAGCCTACAGAGTTCTTCTGTTTGAGAAGAAAAAATATCTGGGTTTTTTGATGATAAAGAATGAGGAAAATGAATGTATGAAAAAGAGGATAAGTTTTTTTAAAAAAATTATGGGTTTTAAAAAGAGGATGAATGTATGAAGAAAAAGATGAGTTTTTTGAGAGGAAGAAACGAAGATGAAGAAGAAATAAAAGATTGAGATTTTAATTTTAAATTTCTTATTTTTTTAATTTCATTTTCATTTATTTAATTTAAAAAATGATAATATGTTTTTTTATTTTTTTTAATTCAATAATTACACACGTGGCGTGCCACGTAGGCATTAACCAGTCAAAATTGGCTAAAAGGATTAAAGTTGCAATGAGGTTAAATCTTAAGGGGTCAAAATTGTAGTTTCTGTACTTATGGGGCCAAAATTGCAAGTTTTTAAAAGTTAAGGGGAGAAAATGCACTTTAGCTTAGAAAAAATTATGAAAATTTGATATTTTAAAAATACTCCTCGAGACGAATCTAATGATATCTTATATGATATTATTTTTCTTTATATATTAGTAGAAGAATACAGTCAAAATAAATTAGATCAAAATTGTATATTTTTAAATGGGTCATGACGGAGGGAGTAACAATTAACTACTTTTTGTCAAAGCATTTGCGATGCCATTGATCACACCATCCAAAAAATCATTCGGAACAGTTCTCAAAACACCGGTCTTAATTTGGCGAGTTGGGAAAAGATTTCTCGATCTAAGATACGGGGAGGCCTAGCTATCCTATGCCAAAAGGTGCCAACAAATCTCTTCTAGTGGAAAGGTATGTGATTTGCTTCAAGAAACTAACAAGCTTTAAGTTAATATTATTATATAACATATGTATGTATACTTCATGTGCTCGCCTTTTTGCTCACATTGTCACATTTGGTTTTCTCTTGGTCTCTCCTCTGATGTTTTATGGTCAAACCTGACCCGACTAGTTGGCTAAAAAAAGGTTTGACTTCTCCCAACTAAAACAAGGTTAGATGACTTGTATTACAAGTAATATCTCGAGATTTAGGCTAAAACAACTAAGCTCTAATCATCTTCTGAGGTGACACATATTGTTTTCTTTCATTGTCTCAAAGTACAAGGGGAGCTTATTTATAGCTAAGCATCATGATCGAAAATACAAGGCTAGAGGCATTATAGATAATTTCACGAGACTTAGGCTAAAACAACAATGACCAAAACCATTAAGCTTTAATTCAATTATCTTATATCTTATCATTTGTTGCCTCAATTTAACCCGATTTAATTTTTTGTCTTTTCATATTTATAAGCTATTTCAACCTTTAATTTTACCAAACACGCCCGTTTGGATTAAGCTTATTTGGAGCTTATACAAATCAGCTTGTCCAAATAAATATCTCTTATATATTATTCATAAGTTTGTAAATGCAGTTTATAAAAAAACAATGTATATGCAATTCTCATTAGTAAAAACTTATAAATTAACATAAAAACTTGTTAATTTGCATAAGTTGTTTTGTATAAACTCAAAATAAACTGAATCCAAACGGGCTAAAATTCAATCAGTTAACTTATCTTCTATCAGCTATTCGCTATTTTTTTTTATCAAATAGTGTTTTAAATGATTAAAGTGTCTAACATGTTTGTAAATTAAGGGACTAAAATGGAATGAAATTATTTTAAGGCACCAAAGTGAAAATCAAAAATAACTTAAAGGACCAAAAATATAATTTAGCATTTTTTTTTATTCTTATGTGAGTCCTTATTTTGCTTCTCAACAACCTCTACTATGAAATACTTCTTTCGACTCACTTCTCAACTGAAAAAGTTGAGGATTCAGCTTAACAACATGCTCACTGCATTTTGCCTCATTTAATCTCAAAGCAAGTTAGTCAACTCTTCCTTAAGGGATTCACCTTGATTACACTCTCATGCAAACTTCAAATGAAACTAAGCAGTAGTGAATAAAAGACTTGAAACGCTACATATCTGATCAAAAAATAGATATTTCAAAGCAACTGAACATGCCCAATGACACCATCTCCACCACACTTCATCATCAAAAGGTAAGAAAATAAATAGATAGCAAATTGCATAAAATGTTTTGGCATCCAGTGACACGTCATGAAAGAGGTTCCAAATTGCATAAACGCAGCAGCAACATAGAAGGTGAAATGGGGGAATGTGAAGTACATGAAAAGTAGATAGCAAAACAATTTATCTGCAGTCCAGTCAAATCTGATAAGGGCATATTCTGCAACGCCATATGTCATGGCTTGAGCAAAAGACATTAGGTAGCTCTACAAAAATCTGTGACAAAGAGAGGAGCTAATATGAGAATTTATAGTTTCCAAACTAAATTTGGCAATAATAACAAAGTAAGTAGATTAAACATTGATTATAGTTACCTGTGTAGAATACATTCCAGTAGCATAATACATAGCAGTGTATTTAAAAACAACTTTACACTCAACAAAAAAAAAAACAACTTTATATACAAAATAAATCAACCTAACGAGTAGCAGAAGAATAAAAAAAGCTTGTAGATTTAATAGATGGAAGTATTTCAAAAATCATAAACCATGAACCTACAACTCACTTGATGCCTACAACTAAGACATGAAAGATTTAAATTTCAGTTTCACTTATAGTACTCACTAATACTTACACATAAAAGGCAAGTTAATAACTATTCAGTAAATACTTGCACATGGATAAGTTGTAGGCCAAACAATAAATGCAGCAGGATATGTAACTACCGTTACTACCGAAGAAGCCAAACACCTCCAACAATGGCGTTCCAGCAAACATAGCTCACCAAGATAATAACTCAAGAACTCAAACTGCAAACTTGAAGCTTGAAAAAATGAACAAATAAAAAGCAATTAGAAAACTTAACGTTTTTGAATTGTCCAAACCATGGATGATGAGAAATAAAGCTTCTACTGCAAAATAAAGCTCAATACTTCAATGCCCCACTTGCATAGTACATGTATAAAATTGGCCAACTTGATCATTCTTCTCACACTCAAAAGTTAATTAAGTAACATTAATCCTAAAAAGTAACAAAACTAAAAAAAGGTAATAATCACAAGATTCAAGCAAACCCCACACCTCAAATGCTTTTAAGCCAAACCTGAAAAGCTGTTTGAGAGAGGAAAGAAATGATAAAAGTATGATGGTAGAGAAAGATATATAGTGCGAAAGAGAAGATTCAAATTTTGAATCAAGATACAATTCTTTTACTCTCAATAGAGCTTATGTGTGAAAAAAATAAGAGAGACTATAAATGATTTTTTGATGGAAGTTTATAGTAAATTATATTGACAGTTATCAGATAAAGATAGCATATAAGAACTTCAAGCCATCTTATTTCGGGATCAACACAGGTAAGAGAGCTTACTTATCCAGCTTGCATTACAAATATACACGTATCCTCCTACCCCATCTACCTTAAAAGCTTACTAACTATGTTGTACACACATATTCTACCTTAAGTTTACCTAGAGAGAATGCAAAAATGCATGTGGGAGCATAAAAACAAGAAGAAAAACAAAGGTCTGGTGTTACATTGCCAGGAACTAAATGCAGCCTGATGTTTTTTATTGGTACAGTTGTATGTTTTCCTTGTTTCATTGTACACATACCATGAGAATTTGATACGAATTTCGCGGACCCACTAGGACCACGTAGAATTTGAATAAATATCAGAAGGGTGATAATAACTAATATAAAAACCAATTCATGAGTTCTGTACAAATATCTAGTTTAACAGAGGACTTTTCATATTTACACCCTCCTATACTTTTTTCTCTACTCCTACTGATCCTCTCTCCCTATCTTTTCACACATTCATACAAATCCTGTGGTACTAACTAACTGGCACAACTTTTAAGAGAATGGGGGAATTTTCTTCGTTGTTTTAACTTATCCATATATCAGCATAACTAGTTGAATTAAATCACGTCATAATCCAGAGACATGAGTAGCCATTAACTGCAAAACCTCCACCTCAGGTAGTATATGCTTACATATAAACATTGAGATATTTCCATGTGGTACTAAGATGCAGGATACATAATGACGACACACGTGATACACTTATTTTCATGTCCCTTCCACCTTTCAAAGTCTACTTAACATAACATACACTTAATTTCAATCTTGTTCTAGCTTAAAAGTTGTTGAAATCAGAAGAACAATGAAAATGCAAGAATCCATGCAAGACAGAAGCATCGAAAACGAAAAATAAACAAGGACATCTCTAGCAATGTAATGTTGGGACTTGGGAATACAGCCTAACAACCTGAGCTTAATTTTACCAGTACTTTTTTGTATGATTTTCTTTGCTTTATACGTTTCAAATAAGGACATATGTTCTACAACAGAAAAATCTTTAGAATGTTAAATGATTTAAGGAGCTCGTAAATAAGGCATAGATAAAAATTAGGGGGTACTCATTCATTATGGAGTCACTAGAACCCACTCTACTATATTTACATGTTTCTTGAGGTTGCATCCAATCACCTGGCTAAACATTTTGTTTGGTTTGTCCTGGTAAAATTTTGCATAACAAGTCCTTCACTGTTTTGTTTCATCCATATATTAGTATAACACTAACTAGTAATCACTTTGGAACCTAATGAACTTCATGAAATGCAAATGAAAATTCTGAATGCACGGCCTTTGTAATGCTTGTTCAGATAAGCTGTAGTATGATCTCAAATATATAGCATGTAGAAGCAAAATCATTGAGAAAACACACTTCCATATTCTAGATTATTGAGTATTCAGGAAAAACTCACTAGAAATACTGTAATCTGTAATACGTGTGGATTCAAAGAGACTGAGTTTGAATCCCCTCGAAACAATCAAAGAGGAATAGTGTAGGCAGAGAGGCCATAGATAGATAGTCCTACTGTGTAAGAAACAATTAAGGAGCAATTAAGGAGAAAAAATCTAAGCAATGAGGAAGTAGCAACTGAATTATGTTAGGGCAAAAATTCTGAGTCCTTAGGTTGAATTTGCAATAGAATAAACGAATGAAATAGAATAAACGAATCATTTCATAGCTTTGTACCAAACTTCTAAGAGGGTACAAACACTCACTATAGTGTTCATAGATTAGTGAGTATCTATGTAGCACCGACACCTTTGATCGAAGGGTATCCAGTGTCCGACATGTGTTGGTGTCTCCGACATGACACCGACACATGTGATTACATTCAATTAATTTTATCAAATTACATAGGTGAGTATGCAAGACAAAATTAGCATCTAATTCCTCTCTTAAACCTACTCCTACAAACTGAAATCAAGGGGATAGAACAGATTCAGAATCAAACTAATGTGAAAAAATATAAAATCTGGAAACATATATCGTCCTTATTCATTCATACTCACACAATTTATGTTAAGTTACTACCTCTGCAACATAAAGGAGACATCACGAAATTGAAAATAGCCACAACAAAAACCTCGTTCATCAAAAAGTTGAGCAGTCGTGCTGAAATGAAACTAGCACCCGAATAAAAAAAAATCATGGTGGCAGAAACATACCATAGTAGAAGAAGCTTTCGAGTAACAGAAGAAGAAATCGGGAAGAAAAAAAAAAGTCAAAAAAATTTGGACCATTTCTCGATTTGTGCGTGTCATCCTTGCGCAGGGGCCATGCTAATCTTCTCTGTATCGTTCCAATTTTATCGGATGTCCCCGAAGGGACAATCTAGGAGGTGGTCTAGCGTAATATAAAGTCTGAAATTTTCACATATTTAGTCGATGTGGGACTTACTCTGGACAAAAACAAACAACACGCTCCTCTTGCTGCGAAAGATGCATTTTCTCAGTGAGCTCCTGCTCGAAATTCCAGTCCAGAGAGAATAGAAATTTCTTCCTACACTGTAACATTACACAACAAAAACGATGATCTTTTCTTTTCATTTTATTTTAAACAAAAATATTAGGTATAGGTACCTCATTAGTGTAGTCTGAACCACTAGACACTAGCCCTTTCACTACTTTGTCACCTCACTTTTATGATCTTTATTTACTATTTGTATCATTGTCTGTTTTTCTGTTTCATTTATTGGATTTTTATCTATTTTCTCTTCCAAATAAATCAAAGGGTTTTATTGTAATCTTAATCATCGTAATGAAATTTTGCTCAAATATGAGTGTTTCGCCAATCGCCATAAGTAACAATATTGAGTTTTGTCTTCAACTTTGAACCTCTAATACATTATTTTTGAGTTACTTACCAGTTACTTGATATCATATCATAAACTTAGATTTATTTTTGTATATCCTATCATAAACCTTAACCTTTTACACGTGTTTGATTGAAATGTTTTTGTTTCTCTTTGTTTATGGGAGAATAATGGTATGTTCGACTCAACTTTTTTAACGTATAAAAATTTATTTTAATAATAAAATTTAAAGTAAGAACTTTATAAATAAAGTTAAAGTTATTTGGTAATTTTGTCTTTTAATTTTCGCTTAATTTGTTTTAAGTTAAAAGATATAAAATATTTAATTTTAGTCAAGGCCATTATATAAGAACAAAATATTAAAATTTAATTATTTAAGAAAACTTTATTATTAAAATCAATTATACTCGAAAACAATCAAACATGTCAAAGTCAATTGTACACATCAAAAAATTAATCTTGACCTCTCTAAAAATGTACTTAAAATTAATTTAAATTTCAAACTTTAAAAAACTCACAATTTTCAACACAAATTTAAGAAAGTCGAAGACGCAATTTCCAACATAAATTTTTTTATATTTAGTTTACCGACTTGTTAACATTTTCCTTCTCTATAATTTATGTTTTAATTTGTCACTTAGTGTGTGTTTGGAAACATGTTCAACACTTTTTTCTCGCGTTTCAACACAAATCTACTGTGATTTTCTAAAGCTAAAAATCCAAGCTTCTTAGTAAACGCACATTTGGAGTTGTTTTGATGTGGAAGCAAATGAACACTTAATGTATTGCGATTTTGTTCAATTCATTTTGATTTCCATGGATCGAACACAATATGGTTTTCGATAGAATACTGTACCATAATTTAATTGATATAAATGACTCATTTAGTAGTATAATGTTTCGTGTTAAACACGTGTTGATATGTTTTTTTTATATATATAAATAAGACATAGTATTTACTCCCTCCATTTCTTTTCTTTTGATGTTTTAGCTTTTGACACAAGTTTTAAGGAGTAATTAAAGTATATAAATATTTGTGTGTTTTTGACTAAAATATTCTTATTTATCATTTAATTCACATGTGATAAACCAAAGGTCACAACTACTTTAATAGTTTATGGTGTTTTTTAACAAGGGTAAACTTGAGAAAACAATAATAAATTCACTAAAACATCAAAAGTTTTAGAATATAGTCCAGTTGAATTTCTAAAACATCAAAATAAAAGAAATGGAGGAGTAATAAATATCAGTAGTTTAAGCAATAAATAACCACATGGGTGACATGGCTTTGATTTAACTTTTGTTTGAAAAAGGTCTGTCTCTGAGTAAGCATGCCGAGTTACTAGTTACTAGTACCAATGGAAAAGGAAAAGGAAAAAGATTCTCCAATCCAACACAACACATAACTTGTTTCTCATTCTCTCACTTACTCATTTAAGTGTGGACTGTGGAGGTGTTCAAAAAAGCAGCTTAACTCAAAAAGCAGTTTCAAACTCATCAGCTTCAGTGTGTATGTCTATTAGTATCTCCTAAGATTTCACCCTTACTTTACTCTCTTGTACTTTTCAACTCTTTCACTTCAGATTATTGAAGGAAAGTTATTGAGCTTTAGATTTTGCATACGCTAATTGTATTAAACAAACCAACACTCTTTTTTCTCATGATGGAGTCTGCTAGAAGTGAAAAGTTTAGTAACTGTGTTGTTTTTATCTTGTTCTTTAACGCGTTGTTGGTGTGTTGTGTGAGTGGAATTGGTGTTAACTGGGGCACACAGTGTACACATCTTTTGTCACCAACCACAGTGGTGAAAATGCTGAAAGATAATGGGATTCAGAAGGTGAAACTATTTGATGCTGATCCAAATATCTTAAATGCTCTCAAGAAGACTAGCATTCAAGTCATGGTAGGGATTCCAAATGACATGCTTTATACACTGGCTAATAGTCTTCCAGCTGCAGAAAAATGGGTTTCCAAGAATGTTTCTGCTCATGTCTCTTCTGGAGGTGTTGACATCAGGTACACCCTCTATTTGAATCTATATTTTTAGGGTTTTGTTCTGACCTTAAGTAAGCTTGTTCGATTTGGGTCTCGTTTAAGCCCTCACAGTTTGTGTTAGTGTTTATAATTAGCCTCCATTCCTAACCAATGTGAGACGAAGAGTACACGGATATTACCCCCCAATCTGAGCTGAAAAGGCTACTGGGCCTGTTAAGCCCTCTTTACCCTTAGTTAAAAACAAGTTAGTGGGTTGAGAAGTGTGGTGTTTATAAACTGTTCATAAACCAAAAAAATTATTTAGAAACATGAATGAATAACATCATGGCAGCCACAGCCAGCCCTACTACCGATTAGATGACAATTAATTTGGTTTTACAGTGCAATAACTTAGAATTGAAAAAAAGAACATTTTCTAATCGTTTATTACCTTTATGTAACATACTTAATGTGAAGACATGCAAACTAAGAAATGCCAGAAATAGTTTGTTGTTGTTTCTGCTCTTAAATGATTTACTAATGATATACAAGTCCACAATTCCATTTACAATTCTTTGTTTTTATCTATTTTATATTAGCCTGATAAAAACCAAGTTAAGATTTAAGATTTAAAATTCAGTTTATGTAGTGTTTACCACTTGTTTATGTTGCTGTGAAGTTATCTGATCTCCCCGCTGTCAAATAATGCATGTGGCAGATTTCAGTTTTTTGCTCCATTATTCTTCTGATTTGGATACGTATCTTGAACATTTTAGTTGAAATGCAAAATTTGAATTACGCATGGGACATAACATGGACACAAGCATTATCAATAATGGTTCTGCCAACTTTCTCTAAGAGGATTTAAGTGTATCTCATTGATTACGTATAATGCTGTGTCCTTATGCTACTCTTTTTTCTTCTGCTGCTATGTTTGACAATTCACTGATTATGAAATCACCCACTACATTCTATATTTTGTCATTTCATAGACATTTATTTCTCATGGTCTTTACAAGGTATGTTGCTGTGGGTAACGAACCATTCCTGTCAACATACAATGGCACCTTTGAAGCAACAACACTGCCAGCTCTTGTAAACATCCAGGCAGCTCTCACAAAAGCCGGTCTGAGCAGTCGGGTCAAAGTCACCGTCCCTTTAAACGCCGATGTATATGAAAGCTCATCAGAAAAGCCATCCGACGGCGATTTCAGATCGAATATCAACAATCTCATGCTGCAGATAGTCAAATTCTTGAGCGACAACGGAGCTCCATTTACCGTTAACATCTATCCTTTTATCAGCCTCTACTTGGATCCCAGTTTCCCCTCTGAATATGCCTTTTTTAATGGCTTCCAGTCTGCTATAGTTGATAATGGAAAGACCTACGACAATGTGCTCGATGCTAACCATGATACTCTGGTTTGGGCACTACAAAAACACGGTTATGGAAACATGCCTATAATTGTTGGGGAAATAGGGTGGCCTACGGACGGAGACAAATTTGCAAATCTTCAAAATGCGCAGCGATTTAACCAAGGTTTTATGTCAAAGTATGTTTCCGGAAAGGGTACACCAATGAGGCCTAGTCCTATAGACGCATACTTGTTTAGTTTCATAGATGAAGATAATAAGAGCATTCAGCCCGGGAACTTCGAGCGTCATTGGGGGTTGTTTTACTTAGACGGACAGCCCAAATACCAACTTAATCTTGGAACAGGCCGGGCCAACGGATTGGTAGGAGCTAGCGGTGTTGATCATTTGGCGAAAAAGTGGTGCGTTTTGAAGCCTTCAGCAAATCTTAATAGTGATCAATTGGCACCAAGTGTGTCTTATGCTTGTCAAAATGCTGATTGTACTAGTCTTGGATATGGAACTTCATGTAGTAATTTAGATGTGAAAGGCAATATCTCTTATGCATTTAACAGTTACTACCAAGTTAATGATCAGATGGATAGTGCATGCAAATTCCCTGGACTTTCGATGGTTACTGATAAAGATCCTTCAGTTGGAACTTGCAAATTCAGAATCATGATACAGACAGATTCTGCTGAGCTAAATGGTATGGTTGGGTCAACAACAACAGTGTTCCTTGCTTTGGTTTTTTTACTCTTGTGTAATGTTACATTTTGATTTGCATGTTCTTATTTTTAATTTATTATTATTTATGGATAACTTGATATGTCTATTAAAAATTCTCAGTATGTATGAGCTTAGCCGGTGTATAAAAACACTAGTAGCAGATCAAAGAATGGGTAAAATTCAGCGAGGTTCTTTAAATCATGTATTTTAGCCGGTATTTGGTGGAGCTGGTGAAGCTTGTATGGTTTTCGGCTTTTCGCCAAAAAAATAAAAATAGAATGAGAAACAAACTTGATAGAATGACAGAAATTGATTACAATGAGATACAATTTCTATAGTGTAGTTATTGAAGTATATGTGTCCAATCGAGTAGCAAACTTGATGCAATACATCAATCATACTACAATAGAATTTAGTGACGAGAGTTTATAGTAGATATATGAACTTTAATATAATGTTGCTCTGTGCAAAGCAATCTGTTTGGTAGATCTTAGTTGTATGTTGCATAATTCTTTTTTTTTTTTTTTTTAGGGGTT
>Ga0228711_1002616_pt1 | contig 27815 bp, 13 predicted proteins | sample MedpolnodulmetaG_2_FD_177996 | JGI IMG/M metagenome (GOLD analysis project Ga0228711, IMG submission 177996) | Root nodule microbial communities from Medicago polymorpha collected in Santa Monica, California, United States - brown nodules | ecosystem: Host-associated > Plants > Roots > Nodule... | reverse complement strand
TTAAAGATACCAAAAATATGAAATTGGTCTTGTTTCAAAAAAAAAAAAAATGAAATTAGTCTTTAGTTTTTGTGTCTCTAGCATTTATATGTCAAATTAGAGATGTATTTATTTTCGTCTATAACTTTTCATTGCTAGTTTAATTTTTTTACTAGTGTGTTTGGTATTGATTAGTGAGCAAAAATGAAAGAATCGCATATATATTTCATGCTTGTTTTGGACATGTGGTCGATGGAATTAAAAAAAAAAAGCAAGTAGTTCCGTGAGCATAACTCAGTTGGTAGGACAATGCATTATTATATGCAGAGGCCGGGGTTCGAACCCCGGACACCCCACTTATTCACTTTATAAGGTGAATTCTATCCACGGGGCTACCTCACAAAAACAAAAAAAAAGTAGTGTTGAAAAATTGACAAATATGCTCTATGTTTTTTTAAGTGCCGAATTTTTAGGTATTTTTTTTGTTTTTTTTATTTGTCGTTAGTTTTGTTAAAATTATCTCTAATTATTTATTGTAGAGAGAAATACCATAGAAGAGATGGTAAGTAGTTAAAAAAATATAACAAGTAAACGATAAATAACCCTATCAAAAATAACAACTTTTTTTAGTATGAGTAAATAACCTTAAAAAGACAATTAATTAACATGATACTTAACTGATAAGATCAGGAATATTGAGACCATTGGAAAATCGACCAGTTGGTCTACCAGTTGGATAATCAATTCCATAAGGTGGAGAGTCAGCCCTGGCAGTAGTTACCAAATAATTGTTGTTGCCACTATCAACAAGTGAATCACCAAATACAAAGAAAGCCCTTTGCTTGGTATCAGCACCAGCTGGGACAATGACCCCAATTACTAAAAATATACCTAAAGATATCATCAAAGTAACAAAAGATGAAGGAATTGCCATTTGCATTGAGTTAGTTGAAAAGAATTGACCTTTCAATATGTGTAAGTGAATATGTTGTATTGGATACATCAATTCATACCTTTTTATAGCCACTTTTTTTAAATCAATAAAAGAGTGAATTTTAGGTAGAATGAACTTTTTGGTGGTATTTAATTGAAATGAATTGTTTCAAGTTGCATGTTTTCTAGTTTTGAAAGTGCATGACATGTGAAATTGGTTGTATGTAAAATGCAATAAGAAATAATTTCCGCCGCCCAAAAGCATACAAAAAATGTAAGAAGGAAAAAGTGAAAACAAGGTATGTTTCCTATGGTTGACGCATGCTTTTAATACAACAACCAATAAAACTATACTCTTGTCACGAATTATTGGATATTCTAGCTAAATACTTCCGTGAAAAGCACTTCATAGACCATATTGCCAGTTTTCCAGTTGCCACAATGTCTCTCACTTTTTTTTTTCTTTTTTCGTTCCTAATTCAAAGTTTTACTAAGACGTGTGTGATTCTCATGGGAAGTGGCGATCAAAAATGAGAGAAAGAAAACTAAGATTACAATAATTTTCATTCAATTAGCACATAAATACAAATCAGTAGAATAACAAAGTGACTATCAGGTTCGGTGAGCTTAGTTCAGTTTGATAGGGACATCGTATAATGTATAGGGATCGAGGTTCGAACACCCCATTTATTCATCTTATGATATTAATTTATGTCACTAGGCTAATTGGAAAAAGGAAAAAAAAAAACAAAGCGACTATCAACTTGGCAATTTAAATTCCAGAACATAATGCTAAATGATTTTAACAAATTGAATAACATAATTTGGTTTTAGTTTTGTTTAAAAAAGACAAAAGTTTATTATAGAATGCTACATTTTTTTGTGGTTGTCGGGGTTTGAACCCCAACCTTTCATATGTTATGCATTGTCCCTAACAATAAAAAACTATTCTAAACACGCATGAGTCGTGACAAATTAAAGATAAAATAATTTGGACTTAGTTAATTCTTAGATTCTCGACCTAAACAAAAATTGTTGAAACATATTTAGTCAAGAGACAAGTTATGCATAGACTAGTTTGATAAGTAGTAAAACTATGAACCGGTGTTTAAAAATTATTTAAAACTTTAAGGATTGTCGATATCACATTTTTGGAAGTAGAAACTTACCATTCTCTTTGACATCATGGTATCAAATACAAAAATAATGAAAAACAAATATGTGTTTTTAAAATTCAACTCATATTTATTTTCCTTGTTTTTGTCGAATCAATATTGATCATGTCACCATACTAGTTGTAGTAGGACGGGTACAACAATTTTAAAACCTAAAAAAAATAAAAAGAGTGACTAACGTTTAATCCCAAATTAACTTTATATCTTTTTAAATGTAAAATCATTTATCAAATTTTGTAAGTAATTCTATCTCATAATAATGTTCATATTAAATAAAGTTTAAGCTTTAAACATTTAAACATAAAAACAAGGCTAAAATATGGTATTGATCCCTGCAAAATAGGTCAGTTTTGGTTTTAGTCCCTGCAATTTTTTTTTTAAGTTTTTTGTCCCTGCAAAATTTTTTGTTTTTGAAAATAGTCTCTGACCCCAATTCTCTGATGATTTGTCACTTTTGTGCATATGTGGCATATGATGACTGTGCCAACTTGTCCAGTTGGCATCCACGTGGCAAGGCACTTATTCAAAAATTATTTCAACCTATTTTTAATAAAAAAATATATTTTTTTTGATAATTTAAATAACAATAATTATTTTTTAATTAAAAAATAATAATAAAATGTTACAAAAGGGTGGAAAATGTTAGGGTTTCCCATTTTCCCCTTTCTTCTTTCGATCTTCCCCAATTTCCTTCCTTCAATCTTCAATCCAACCGGTTCGGAAGCATAAATCGAATAAGATTTGTTGTTCTTTTTCAATCAATTTCCTTCCGTCATCTTCCTAATACTTCCCTTCTTTATTCTATGTCATCTTCGCATATACTTCCCTACTTTCTATGACTTTCATTAATTTGTTCAGCAAGAGTTGTAAGAGCCCAGTTATTTTGGGGAGTTGTATCCCCAAATAACTGGTGAGGCAGACGCATAGGAGAAGCTTTATTGTTAACTGTATAATTTGAATCTTGGCTGACATTAAGATGCAAATTCATAGAGTCGGTACTAAGTTCATTGTGCACACTAGGAATTGGTGTCTGAGGGCTCAACTGAAAAATGATTTTTAAATAAGTGCCTTGCCACGTTGGATGCCAGCTAGACAAGTAAACGCGGTCATCATCATGTGCCACACATGCACAAAAGTGACAAATCATCACAGAAGTGGGGTCAGGGACTATTTTCAAAAACAAATTTTTTTGCAGGGACCAAAAACTATAAAAAAAAATTACAGGGACTAAAACCAAAACTGACCTATTTTGCGGGGACCAATACCATATTTTAGCCTAAAAACAACTACTTCACATGCCTTATCCACTCCACGACCATGGTTGCAGGGACAAGAAACGATGTGAGTTTCTATGCAGAAAATTGTTGTTTACACTTCAACTAAGCCTGAAACACACCATAAAAAGATGTAGATGTTTATCGACAGTTAATTGCCGCCGGTTAAAATTCATCGGCAATTAACTGTTGGTGAGACTTTTTCTAGTTACACCCCAAAAAAATCTAGTTACACCTAAAATCTCTTAAAATTAATCATAATACCCATAAAGCTCTTATTCAGAATACTCACAAACATCCATTGAAATTGATCGATTTTGATGAACAGTTAGAGATTGAAGCATAAGGTCTTCTATCAATACTCTATTCCACAACTAAATCACCATTTCAATGATTTCTATGTTATTTTATTTTTCATTTTTTTCGATACAATTGACATACCACGCGTACGATGATCATCTTAATCTTATCTTAATATTATAAAAGTAACAAAGTTATGCAATTTAGCCCTAGATGATCTCCTTGCATACTCCACAATTTTGTACTGCCAGCCTTTGGGAGGGAAAACTTTAGGGTTTGTATTTTGGGATGTATTTTACTTCTTTACCCTTCTGATGCAATCCCATTCATTCACCCTCTCTTTCTCTGTCACCTCTCAAACCCACCGCCACAAGCCCTCTCCTCCAAACCATCCCACCGGCCATCGCCACCAGCCTACCTCGTCCGATATCGCCGGCCACCACCAGCTCACCACCGTAACCCACCATCACCATCGTCCTTCTCACCACCACCCTTGCTGAATCTCAAACATTCTCTATTCAATCGCAGGCTATCACTTCGATAGTCGCAGGTAACTCTTTCTTCTTCACCGGTGGTCTCTCTCTGAATCCATCTTTCACTATTCTATTTCAATGGCTTCTAATAGCTTCATTGTTGGATTTCACAGTTTTCTCATATGGGTCTTTCTTTACATGAAGATTTCAAATTATTAGAGTAGCTGATGTAATGGCAATCAAAGGTTACTTTAATTTCTCTATTTTACTTTTCCTATTTCACCTTTGATTTTAGGGTTTTATTTTACATTGTTCATCGTTTTTCATTGATCGCAGGAAATCGAAGCTTAACATTTCGATTAAGATGGAAATCGGTGGAAGGAGATAGGTGCTGGTATAGTGACATTCTTGAAGCATAAGGTTACTGGTAAAGTGAAGCTTCTTATGAGGCAATTGAAAACCCTCAAGATCGCTGCTAATCATCTCAGTATGTGTTGTGATTTTGATATTTGTGATTGATTTTAATGATTTTGTGTCTGTTTTGATTTTGGTATTAAACCTATCCATTCCCAATCTTATGGTTTACCTGTTGCTCCTTCCACTGGTTATGAATTCAGTGTATACAAATGAAAAAACTATTTGATTAAATGAAGTTAATTAAAGCTTATTATGTGTTACTATTTGATTTGCAGAGATTATCGAGAAGGAAGAGGAGTATTTTGAACAATTAGCGAAAAACTTTGAAAATGCTTCACCTCTAAAAGAAATTTGAGAAATTTGTTGCTGTAGAATTTCTTTTGTTTTGACAGGTTGTATATCACGGTTTGTAAATTTATTTAGTTGCAACTTGCAACCTAACAATATGTGACTCTTTTGCTTATGTTTATTTTATTTTTTGGATAGAAAAAATGAAGGATGTTTGCAGGAGCTGTCAGAATTAGGAAGCAATTTATTCAAACTTAAGCGGGGATGAAAGGATTACATGTGGTCTTATTCTATGTTTTCACTGTAAGATTGATGATAATCTTGATTTTGGTGTAGAATTTGTCGATGTTGATGTTAGAATTTCAATTTGATTTGTGTTCTATAGTGACCGTATACAAATTTGAACCAGGTGTATTAAGTAGCAGCCAAACCTGTACTAGAGTCAGCCTTGGAAGCGTTTTCACTTGGATGAAAGCTACTTTGCATTCTAACTGTTCGATGAAAAGATCACCAGAACTTACTTAAGGCAAGTCTCATTCTTATTTTCTTCTATGTGCATTTCTTAAATCAAGTCATGGAAAAGATAATAGCTCCCATTATGACTGGAATTTAAAATTTATGGTTGTTTCTTCAATTTCTGAATATGACAATGATGACAACGACAAAAAAAAAGACGATGATGACAATATTTCATTGGAATTTTTAATTAGTTAGATGGAATTTGCGCAACTGTTTCATTTTAAAAAATCCTTTGATTATGAATATTTTCCAGCAATTTCAGATTCATGAAATGCCGATAATTGTGATCCAAAATATGGTTTAAAACATCCTACTAATTGCAACTTTACAAATGGCAGTACAGAAGTATGTGAATGTTGTGCAAACTTATTCACTTGCAGCCTGTAGAACCTGCATAATTTTATTTTGGAAAGCAACAATTGAGTGGCTGCATCTGTTTTGCTTATGTGACCACTGGAATGCTGGTGAGTTTGTTGTTAGTGTCGTGAATTTAAAGTGTGTTGCTGTTTATCTAATTGTATCTACTTAACAATGAATGTTGTTTTATGTGTTTAAGCAGAAGATGAATTGGTTGGGGATTTGCCAAACTGCATTCCCCCCCTGAGCGAGATGAGCTGACTGTGTTTGATTATCTTTGGTATACATGGAAAATGGTTTTGGATTTTTGTCATGATGATGGTGTGTCATGCACTTTTTCCGGCCAGTGGCAAGCACTTTGCGATGCCTGTAAGCTGACCAATGGAGCAACTATAAAGTTCGGTGTTACCGGAGCAGCTAACAACAGGTTTGTCCATCTTTGTCCACCTCCAATGTTGATTATGAGAACAAGGATGCCTGCGTCTGGAAACGTTGGGGAAGGCGGATCAAGTTATCGATTCCAGGAGTATTTCTGGAAAAATTAGCCCTGTTTGACATTGACATTCTGGTTGGGCTATATCAGATATTAATATGTGTTTAAGTCTTTATGTTCCTGTTTAGATGTCTACTATGTTGGTTGTGTGTATTTGTTTTCATTTTAGTTGCTTAATGTTTCAGTAATGAGGGAAGTAGGATATGACCTCATTTTATGTGTTCCTTTCCATTATGTGTACTCATGTTTTGTTTCAGTAATGAGAGAAGTAGGATATGACCTCATTTTATGTGTTCCTTTCCATTATGACTACTCATGTTTTGTAACTTATTTATGTGATAGGTGTTGTATTATTATGAATTGAAGTTTAAGTGATAAAAAATTTGTGTTGTCAATTTATGTTTATTTTAATGCTCTGCAAGAAGAGGTATATAATTGGATAACCTAAATCAATCAAAGCTATCATTTTTTATGGTTTGCATGCTTAGGTCCTTTCAGTCATGTTACTTTGGATGTTTATCTTTTATTTTGGTTGTTTGAAGAATACTTTCTACCATTTAAATGAAGGGATGGAGGTTAAATCTCATGCTTTTATGTATTAATTTTTCAAAATGTTTGGTAGTTAATATTATTATTACCGATGTGATGTTGGGATGAAGTTTCAATTATAATATATTTCACGTTGTTTTAATTTATATTTATGTGATATTGTAGTCCTAGATTGCTAATATATTATGCTGGTCATCGACCCGTGCGATAGCACAGGTCGCGCGATCTAGTAATAATATTATAAATGGAATAGCAGATCTGCAAGTTTGCCCTAGAAATTCCTTTGCAAGCAATACCATTTTGTACTGATGGCTTGAGGCGGGAAAACCTTAGATTATTCATTTTTGTTTGCCAATTACATTTTTGCCCTTCTGAACCAAAGCTGTCATGCTCCATTATCCTCATACCATATGCCTTCTGTATTCACGTTGACAAGAATGCACCGTCCAAAATCTTTTTCTCAGTTTTCATATCTTTCTACCAAATTTCAAAATAAATGGCTTGGGTCTGCTATTTCAAATCACAATTCCACCTGCCAAACCTCCCATTCCTCTGTCCATCTGCTTATTTTCTTCCTTTCTCTCCCCCTCTCTCACACGCAAGCGTCTTCTTCCTCTTCTCTCAAACTCAATCCGGATTCCCGTTCACAGACTCGCTCTCTCCCTCCTTCTCTCGTGTGATTGCTTCATCCTCTCCAGCCAAGCCACGCCAGCTTTGATTCCTCTCTCTCTCTGGTATGTATATTTTCCTCTCTTTTTCATCTGATTCTTTGATTGATCTAAACATCTCAATTCCTCTACTTCCTTTCATTGATTCACAATATTGATAGCTCGAATTTCTTTTTTGGATTTCGTTTTTAAGGGGATAATCATGATTTTTTGAGTCTGATTTTATATACCCACTAATCTTATTTTTTAATTTTGGGGTTAAAGGTCTTGATTTTGTGTCAATGTTATTTATAATCTAAAATTTGTGTACAGGCGATTCTCATTCTTATTTTAAATCAAGATAGGAGAGGTAATATGTCATATTATGCCTGAAATTTAAAATTTGGAATTGTTTCTTCTCCAATTTTTGAATCTGACAATGATGAAATTCATTTGCAGGAAAAATAGAGGCGTTAAGGTTTTTTTTTTGTTGTTTTAATAATGGACTGGTTGGGTAAGTATTAATTTTCCTGTTTCTTTCTGGCTGTATTGATACATTGAGTTGGATTTAGACAGGATGGTTGATAATGGTTGTTTTATGATTCTTAGTACTATGTATTTTATGACTCTTCGTACTATGTATTTTTTGATGAATGATCGAAGTCTCTCACAATTAAATGTTTGCATTAGCAGCGCGATTATCAATTCTGCGGTGAAAAACCATGTTAACTTCAGAAGCTTGGTTCTGGAGCTTCTGTAGATCGCAAGGAAACCATCCACAAACACACGTTTGGTGACGGAACCAAAACATTCAATTGTGAGAGACTTTGGCAACGGAGGATTGGATCATAGGTATTGTAGGAAGCAAATTTTTATGATCGTGTTACCGAATAAAAATTGGTTTTTGGTGCTATATTATGTTTTAATCATTTGTCAAGGCTCAATGTTATATTCTCTGAGTGGCTCAATGACTCCTTATTCATGTTTTTTATACGTTTGTGCTGTTTTTGTCGTGTCCACTGCTTCAATGGACTTCTCTGATTATGCTCTGTCAAGCTCGAATACATCAAGCATCTGTATCAAATTCCAAATCTCACTCAGGTATAACATTTTTCTCTTCTATATATTCACTATATTTATGTCAAATCTTATTGACATAGTATGTAAATCATTCATTGGTTATTACTTTTCCTGGTATATATTGATATGAATTTTGTTCTTGGATACTTTTTACGGAAAATGTCTACCTGTTTGGTTAATCTTTATAACACGTTTTAAAACTATTTGTAAATTTTGATATTAGAGTAGTTATACATAAGGTTGACACATGTTTCAAATGTTGTTTGCAACCACTGTGAAAGAAATTTCTCTAGCGTTTCATGTCCTTGGATTCATGATAATTGGAAATGCTTTGTCTCTCTTACATGTTTTGAAATTATATACATAAACTGAGGTTAAAATTGTACACAAAAGTTGCAGGTGTATGATGTACCTTTCTTTCTTACTCTGTTTTTTAACAAATGTTTGGAGGCTCATAGTGGTCCATTTGTTAAGGTGTTCATATATCAGCACATTCCTGAGTGAGTCAACACCTAAGGATCACTTTCCTGATGCAACAAAGGGTCGGTGTTCTGAATTTGTGATGATTATTAACTAAGAGTATAGTTTCATTCACATTTTTGGTATTCATTCATTATAATGTAACTTATAGAAGCGAGAAGATGGCGCCCCCGGGAGTGTTTGATGAGGTGATGGTGTTGTTTTCTCTTTGGCGGTCAGTTTTTTCGGTTTTTTTGTGGTGTTGGCTGTTCTGGGCAGCGGCTGTTGCTGCTGTCATGACAGTTCAGCTTTTTTGATGCTGGTGTATTGACTGTTGTGACTGCGGTTTGGTTTCCGTCATGACAGTTCAGATTTTTTCCGGCTGATGCTTCACTGTAGCAGCTGCTGTTTGTTTGTTTACCTTGGGTTCGGCTGCTGTAAGGAGTTCTTTTGGGGGTTCCTTTATTGGTAATTGTTTTGGGAGTGGAGGGGCATGGCTATGTGACTGAATTCTGGTGGCTATCATGAGAATTCAGCGTCATAGCTTACACTTTTATTGCTTGGTTTTCAGTTTTATTAGGGGTTTTTATGCCAGAATTGTTTTGTTCTTCGGGTGAATTGTGTCAAGTATAGTGAATTAACCTTTGTTTTAAATCAGATAGTGCATATCATTATTTGAAGTTAATATATGTCTTTTTTGGATTTAAAAGAGTAAAGAGTAAAGGCAATATGTCTTTTAACATACTAACGTTAAAAAGGCTCTAAAAATACTTTTTCTGCATCATTTCTATATTATCAAGCACTTAATAACAATGAGTTTATGTCTATATTAAGTAGTTTCAGCTTTTAAGCAAAATTTGGTAGTTCGAGACAGGAGTGGTTAAATATGATTTGGTCAAATTAGATTTATAATATGTCAAAGTTGACAATACATGTTATTTCTACATTAAAATTTTGATTAAATTACTCATGAAAGAATGAGTTATAGGGTTTTTTTTTTTAGATCAATGGATGCAAGAAAACCTGTTGATGTGGTTATGTGAGATACTAGCTGCACCACTTCACTATGATCTTTATAATAAGCACTGTAGTTTTATCTCTATATTGATTATGATATATAAAATCATCTCATTTTTACGACTACATGTTTCTGTTATTCTTCCAATAGTTTTTAGTTGTTCTTATTAATTGATATGTATATACCATATAATGATATAGGTAGGTATATGTATACAATTGATGTGTATATTTATTTGGATGGTTACTACAAATTATACAAGAGAATAAACATGTAAAGATCAGAGAGTGCAAGATACTCGCTGCACCACTTCACTATGTTTCTTGCTCTTGATAATGATTCAGACATATCTTTGAGCAAGAGCATCGGGAATATTTAGTTGTGACCCTGATTGAATTTTTTTTTGTAAAATGCTTAGTTTGAAACCTCGCGCAGAACAGTTGAATCACCAAACTTGGCATCCCCATGTTGAACCCAGCGACGATGATCCTCTCCCTAAATGTGTTGCTGCTGCATTTAAAGCTCTCAAAAATGACATTGTCGTGCAGGTAGTTAATTAATTACTAATTCATTACCATGGCTGAGATGTGTTTGAAAGTAATGTTTAATTGTTTAACTATAATTGTTTTAATGTTAACTATATATAGTTTGGTGCATATTTAGGCAGAAAGTTCTAGGACTATCATGACTGAGATTGTTTAATTTAGCTGTAACAGTTTTGGGCAAGGAATTCCAGCAATTTTTATTGAATTATGTGTTTGACTGCTTGAGGATTTTTTTTAAGAAATTTTCCTAATTAGATTTTTCTGGATAACAATAGTTAAAATTGTGAGTGGCTAATGGTTTTACACATAATAACATGATGCAATATGGATATAAAGGTATGTCTCATGCTTCTAATGACATGGAGCTAAAGTTGAAAAAGGCGAAAAAGGAAATTGGGAAATTAAAAGCAATTTGACATTGCAGGCACAAGTTACATCTAACTGGGAAGGAGGGTCATGCAGAAAATGTAACTGTAAGATGTCATAGACTTTGATATCTTCATGCAGAAAACATACAATTCAAAGTGTTTGAAGTTGTAACTTCAAAAACATGCTCCTTTGTTTTTTAGGTGATAGCACAAAGATTAGGCTACTATTATGAGTTGTAATGACCTTTATCCATATTTTTTTTAGTAAGTTGGTTTTTGCACTGTCTGATATATTTATTTTGGAAAAATGACTCCTTAGTTTTACATCCCCTAATTATAAAATATTGACACGAGTGTAAGACCCTATCAAGTAGATTCCATATTTTATTGGTTTTGTTCGTAGGGTCTTACACTCATGTCAATATCTTTTAGTTTTATGCTTAATGTATTCTCTTTCTGCTAATTTTTTTTGTGACATGTAAGCTTGACAAGAATATGGCTTAATGACTTCCTAGAACTTTTACCCGTGCTACCGCCCGGGTCATAAACAATGGAGAAGCTAATATATTGCAATATGATCCATTACATAGAAAATAAAACAATTCAACATATAAAAGTTTCTTGAGCGCAAAGCAAACGACATGGCTCTCCAAATAAAAGTTTGACCTGAAATAGTAACAACAATTAGACTGAAAATGCACTACACTAAGCCAAAAATAATAAACAATGAAGGCATATATAGAAACAAAAAAATTGGGACATTCATAATTATATACGTACTCCGTCAAAAATATTATACTATTCAGTTAGTCATTCAAAATAATAACAATTTTTTGAAGTGGCGCTAAGTATATACTGTTTCTATATCAGTTGCAGAATTGATAGATACATCAGTAGCTTTTAACAATTCAATAGTTGAATAAAAAGGATCGACGGAAAACGACATGTTCAATAATGAATATTTATGCTTACTCCAATTACGTAAGTACAAGTTATCAATATAGTTATCTGCAAATTTACTTTGATTCGCATCAAAGTAATATAACTGTAACATCTTAGTCATGGCGGTAAATTCTGTTGTAATATAAGCTACGGCAACGCCGCGATTTAAAACATAATTAGTGTCTTGCACCAAAACGCTATTTTAAACAGTGCTGCATTTGCTAATTTTTCCCTGTAATTTATCAGATTTTAACTCTGATACCGTAAATCATTTTCATACCGCTTGTTATGGTAATATTACTAATTCTCAAAACAAAGAATACATAATTATAGAAGAATAAAAGATATAGAAGCAGCGCAATATAACTGTAACAAAAACAGAATAAAAATAGATGACAGAAATTTCCAAAACCATTAAACATGACAACAACAAAAGAGCAAAAATAAATATCAATCCATAGTACATAATAGATCGCAAAAAAAAAAAGGAAAAAAAGTTCAAAACTACGGCGATAGGCTTGACAGATCAAGGTTACATAGCCAAGATTTAAAACAGTTCAAAACTACGGCGACAACACCATGCAACACGTATGACTCCACCAGCCTTGCGTAGCGATCAATTTGGTCCACAAAATCATGTGCAAACATGCTTGGGAGAACAACCATGCCCAAGAAAACAAAGCTTGGATGTCGTTGCAAATTGTAACTATAAGTTTGGTGCAATATAATAGTATTAATAGACAGAAGTAGATTGGAGGAAACTGAATTTGAAAATAAATACAACATGTCTTAATTCAAAATACATAATTCAAACCGAGATTGGAAATTAAAGAACATAATAAACTTCAAGTTTACATAAAAATTAATAGATAGGTGTGGCAGTGAGAGGGTTTGGTCTGTGTAGTTCTATACAAACAGGTTAAGAGCTTCTTGTTGTGTTTCTAGGGTGTAGCGTGATGGCTTTTGGCCTGGGCTTGTTTTTTTCCAGTTTGCCTTCGACTGCGGCAATGGCTTGTAGTTCGGTTTTTCCGTCACCGTTCAGCTTGAGCAGTGTGGGCTGTGTTGAATAAAATTGGCAGTAAAAAAATAGATAAAAAGTCATAAGCAATTACATAAACCATCCTTCAAAGAAACATTTGATCAAATCTAGACATTCTTATCTAACAAAGTCAAACATCAGAACAAACAAAAAACAAATTGAACCTTCAACATAGACAAAACCTGAAGAACAAATGAGAAATACTAAACAGCTATCATAGTGTAAAAAAATGAAGATGCAATTAATTCATCAAAAAGGGTGAAAAAAACAGAGAACAAATCATCAAGTGGATGAATGATAGATGCCTAAAAAAATCAATTCAAAGCAAATACTATCTCATGGTTCAATTCAAGGTGAATTGACATAGCAATAACTTACTAGTTTGCACCCAACCCGCTACCATGTAAGGACATCCATGCCGTTTTTCTTGGGTGTACACTGCTCTTTTGATTATTGAATACATTCATTCATTGTTTTATGATGATATGAGTACTGCTATTAGTAAGGTGTTGCCTTCCACAACTTTGTACTGCTATTAGAAATTGAAGCATATTATGAATTTGATTAAATGTCCAATTATTATGTGATATCTATTATTTTCAATTTAGTGCTTGCTTTTTCTTTAAAAGTCTCTGTAAAATATAGTGTTTGCTTTACTTCAAGTTTTTGCTGCAGAAGTCTGAGAAAGAAAATATAATGTTATCATTTTTCAATTATTGTTTGCTTCAAAGTACAAGGCTTGGATTCCACAATTATTTTCCTACTTATATGCTGATTTAAAGAACAAATGCTAATTAATAAATTGGTAATGTAATGTGATTGAAACTATTTAGCTAATGTAGTGTATGTTTTACGGTTGCAGACTAGCCAACAAATCGATTTTAAATGATTACAGGGCCCTATTGATGCTTGCTTGATGCAGTAAAGAGAAGCATATGAGGGGCCTGTTGACTTTGAAAGAGAGTTTTGTGTTTGCACACAAAAAAAGACAATAGGCATCAGGACTTTGAAGGTAACATGTTTTCCTATCCTTTTTCATGTTTTTTATTTGGTGGATATAAAGGCTAATGTTGAATAGTTAGTCTAATTGATGCATTGAATGTTCTTTCTTTTTGAATAAGCTGATGAAAAATTTATTAAATTACAAAGTCAAATGAGATGCTCAGTTTGCTACAAATGTGCAGCAAAAGAATAGATATTCACTCAAAACTCATACTCGATAATGAGCTACATTAGTTACCAGTAAACCAAAATTTAAACAATGTCTTCTAGCTAAAAATTGAGCAAGCATTTTATGCAGAAAACTGAAAATGCAAAATTGGAGAATAAAATGAGATAAGATTGGGTTGTTGCAGCGGAATTTCATAGATAGGATTATATAAAGAAGTGATATCATTCACTAAATATGTGATTTTACCTTCACATTGATTGCCTTAGTACTGATTTATTTGAACCCCCATGCTAAGATTTGGTTTAGCATATTGAAAACTGGGGGCATAAACTTGAAGATTGGTACCTCATTTTGATTTGTATTTTTTCAGGAATAAAATTATGAAAGCTACGTTACATGATGTTGCAATAAATGTGCTTCATGAAATGTTTATACATTGAGGAAAAGCATATTTCGTAAATATAGAAAACGAACTTATTCGCTTATATTCTTGCCTTTAGTTCCCTGATGCAACAATGTCACAAATCTGATTATTGTCTATTTGCAGTTCTCACTGTTGGTTTTCTTAGCACAATAGAGAACAAAAAATGTGTCGAGGTGGTGTGGCCGGAGTTGAGGGAAAGAAGAAGGGTTCAACATTCACCATCATGGCCATTGTTCTCTGTTTATAAGTTTCTTTAAGAGAGGATTAAGGTTGGTAAAGCTGGTGCACTTGGTGATTCTTCTGGTATCGTTACCCTGTGACATATCCAAGATCTTGGTTGCCTTTGACAGTAACAATTCCATGATATATTTGAAATATTTGACAAAGTATAGTTAATGAAACACAATGTAAACAAAGATAGAAGTATCTTTGAGTTGAGGTAGTTAACATTGTCGAGAATGAGGGAGAGGAATAAGAGTCATTCTATGATCAACATGATGTAAAAATTTCAAAGTTTTATTTTGTAAAAATTTATTTGTATTCTTACCCTAAAACAAATCTTAAGGTCTTATTTTCACTCATATTTATAGTTCATTTCATAGTCCATCAGCCAGAAATCAGTGCTTCTAATACAATTATTATTACAAGTTGATTCTTCTTAATTTTTTTATATGTAGACGAGAACGCAAGTACCGCCGTGTTTGTTTTATGAGTGGAGTTGGTGCCCCGGGAGTGTCTTTTGAGGTAATGCTGCTGCTGTCCTATGGTGTTTCAGAGTGCTTCGGCTGTGGGGTGGTCCAAGTACTGTTTTTGGTGCTGCTGTCATGACAAAACAGCAGCTGTTGGTGTTGTTTTCTGTCTGTTGCGCACCATGTCTGCTATTGTTTTGATCTGGGCAGCTGCTGTCTGTGTTAGGAGCTTTCCTGGGGCAGTTTTGGGTTGGAAGAGGCATAGCTATGGGATTGAATTTTGGTGATTGTAATTAGATTTCAGAGTCATAGCTTCTTACCCATGGTTGAAAATCATAGCATGCAAACTGTCTCTGAGATAAATTGTGCAGATCAATTGTTGTGAGGTGTAAAATGAATATATCAAACTATCACGTGCAATGCAAAGCTGAAGGAAACATGCACTTGAGTTGTATATCAAACAGTTATAGGTGAGGTCTCGAAAAATATTATGCTTTACCAGATTTTGTTTCAAAATCTATTTCCCAAATCAAATTATTATTGCAGTGACTTAGGCCTATCATGTAAAGTAATTGTGGCAAAACTTGACTTTAGTTGAAGTTATTTTATTAAGATGTATGTATTTTTAGTTCCTTATTAGTTAGTTATAATCGTACTTTTATCTATCAAAGGCATTTGATGTACAAATTTCGAACTGAATGTTAATATATGTGGAAATCAATGGATATTGGAGTAGTTTTCTTATGATGGGGTTTGTTTTTATTTATTTTTTGCAAGTGGTAGATACACACCTCACGTCTACATATAGGTCACTATTGAATTACCGGTTGAGTTTCAAATAATGATTAAAAAAACAAAATGAAAAATATTTGAGTTTTAATATTGGATGCTTGAAAAATATTTGAGTTTCAATATTGGATCCTTTCAAGTTTTAAAAAAGGCAATTTCCTTTGGCGGTCTCATTTGCAATGACTATCAACAAAAGCCAAGGGCTGTCACTGAAACACGTTTGTCTATACCTCCAAACTCTTGTCTTCTCACACGGACAATTATATGTGGCTGTTTCTATAGTTACATCCAGAGAAGAGCTGAAGATACTGATAACTGATGAAGATGGTAAAGATACGGATGAGACGTCTAACGTAGTCTATGAAGAAGTATTTCGAAATGTTTGATATGAATTGATCTATTATATGTTGTTTTAAGAAACTCAAAAAAATCTTAGTGTCGTATGTAATATTGCACTAACAAAAATTTCAAAGAACTTATAGTTTTCAACAGTAAATTTAGTTATCATTCAATTATATATGAAATCGTTTAGCTTATAAGACCCGTGCGTCTCACGGGTCGGCGTTCTAGAATATAATTGGATTTTTGAATTAAGAGTTGTTTTTGCTCAATTTTCTTTTTTTAAGAAGCTAACTTAGTGTATCTAAATTGATAACAGAAAGAATTGAAATTGAGACTTTGAGAATGAGTACACTCTAAAGTCATAAACAAATATCTAAATTGTTTTGAAACAACCATTTAAACATTGCTTATTTAAATCCACTTATACATATTTTGTTTGATCTAACGTAGATAACACCTATAAATACCAAAGAAGTGTAGCGTAAATTTTAGATTTAAGTGGTGTCTAAGGTAGAGAACTCTCCGGTTCATCTGAAAAAAGTGAAGTTGTTTTTCTTTTGGTGGGTAAAGGCTAATTATGTAGTGTTCATTATAGCTTGGTTTAATAGTAGTTTTCGCCCTTTAACTTTTACGAAGTTGTGATTTTGAACCCATAAGAAAAAAAACTAAAAAATCCCCCCCTAAGTTTTGCAATTGTAGCAGTTTTGGCCTCCAAGGCAAAAAAAAAAAATTTGGCACCTCACTTAGGGTGCCACGTCATCGTAGACCGAGTCAAAATTGGCTTTGGGGGCCAAAACTGTCACATGTGCAAAACTTAGGGGGCAGTTTTGTAGTTTTTTTTTCTTAGGGGGCCAAAATCGCAACTTTGAAAAAGTTATGGGGCTAAAACTGCTATTAAGCCTTATAGCTTTCATAATTGTTGCCAAAACTCTTTCTTATATGCGGGTATTGGCTAATTTTTGCTCCTTTATGTTGAACATTTGATGTGAACTTCAGCTTTCTTCTCTGGTACACCTTGTGTCGGGAAGATAATTTGTTTTTAGTTATATATTTCATTTTGATTTCTTAAAAAAAAATGGTGTTTAAATGTTGCAAATTCTCTCTCCAAAAAAAATGTTGTAAATTCTAAAGTATATGTGTGATTTTTTTTCTTTTTTCAAGTGGCTAGAGCTCACACATTTTTAATGTGGAGTGTTCGGAGATCTAACTCCACTCCTGCATATAATATTCAATATCCCTATCAACTGAGTTAAGGTCACGAGGATAGTATATATGTGATTCTTACTAATGAAAAAGAGAGTGAAGACTCATTTTAATTTTTGAGAAAAATTGTTAAACCTAATTTGATTCTTGAAAAAATTAAAACAATTTTTAGTCCTATAAAAAAAAAAGTAATAACTTATTCTCAACCTAAATCACCGTCATAAAATGGAAAATCAAGTCCTTAATAATACCCCCTTCGTTTTGTTTTAAGTATCGTTTGAGTACAGATTTGACGTTTCTATTTAACTGTCATTTTGATGGTTTGAGGATAAAATTTGTCAATTATATCCTTTCTCACTTGCTTTTACTAACTTCTTTTCAATACAACTAATTAATGTTATCTATTCGAAAAAGTCAAGTTTTTTTTTCAACATAGTTTGTTTTTTGTTATCTTCAAATTTAAACAAAATTTGTTACATATAATAATGGTTCCATGAAGAGTTGAAATTCTATAAATAAGATGAGTAACTTTGCTAAAAATTTCAAGTGCAAAATAAATGAACAATTCTAATGAAAAAAATAAAAGATATGTATACGAAAAAAATTATGAATTTGTTGGAGAGGGGGAGTAACTAACAATTGTTTGTTATGCGAGAAACATACCACATTAACTCATTGAAAAGAGAAAATGTGTCCAAAAAATAAAATAAAAATTATAGATTCAAATGAAGGTATAATAAAAAGAGAAAATAAACTTCAAAAATCTACTTTTTACTATTAAAAAATGACAATTAGAAAGGAATTAAACATGAGACAACACTTAGATTCTTTACAATCAGTTAAAGAGAGACAATTTGGTTTTTTCGAAAGAAAAAGTTCCACTAAATAATTTCATCTTTTATACGATGTGAGACTCTTAAACACACTCTCTCATGCCCATGATGGAATATCTGGAGACTAGATATTAATGGTGGGTGACCCGATAGCGAAAACATAATAATAGACAGCACAACGGATCTTGGAGGAGATTCTGATACCATATTTCAAATCGTGGTTTGACATAACACAATCCGACAAAACTAACTTATAAGATGAGGATTGTCCCTATTTATAAACGCATTGTTAGGTCATCTCTTATTCGATGTGAAACTATTTAACACATATATATGTATAATATAACTACGAACTAAGTAACATGTATTTTATTATCAGTACTCTTTTGGTACTATATTTTTTAGGAGTGATACATACATTTTTTAAAACACTCACTCACTTATTGGATGAAATTCATATGTGTCTCACATTTTAAAATAGATTTGATATAAGATGGTCGGATCCACGTTTATTTCACCAAATAAGAGAATAAATGTTAGAGAAAAAAAAGTGTTTATAGCATTTTTTTTTATGTTAGTATAAATCTTTTTTGGAATTGTCAAAAGATTTTTTATATTTGTGGAATAATCACGGTCATTGAATGTCTTTTTTGAATGGCAAAGAAGAAAAATAACAAAAACGGATAGTTTATTGAAGAAGAAAATATTTAGGGACATTTTTAAGGACTGAGTTGTCTTTTTATATTATTGTTATAGGACTTAATTGTCTTTTTTTTATTTTTGGCTTTCACACCGGTTTCCGATCCACCAAAGGTGGACGACTAATCCGGCTCGTGCGTAGAGGCATGCGCACTGGCCAAGCGTTGTTCCCCCTGAAAATCGAACCCAGAATTCCGCAGATACGTCCTTGAAATGAGCTCCTTGCCACTGGTGCCCAAGCAAATTGGTTTGTCTTTTTATACACAATATAGTATATAAAATCTACATGATTGAGTTCATATAAATTCTAACGAATAAAAAAAAGAGTATTGACAACATTTGTACCAAAAAAAAAAAAAGAGTATTGACAACACTAAATAGATTACTTGTTATGTTAGCACAATGTAGTTTCGAGGAAAGGATCACATGACAGGACACGTTTTTCATGTGATGAACATATATTGTTGAATTGAATTGAAGTACTATATTCTTTTTGAAAAAATTATTTTTATTTGTGGTACTTGAAATCGTTGTAAAAGTACTGGAATTTAAGCACTATCCACTCACGTTCACGTTCAAGAAAAGAAAACGGTGAAGTACTGATTGGCTTTGGATCTATATGTGAAAGAATTAAAAGCCGCAATTGATGCACAAATATTTGATTATTGTTCACTAAGTGACCTTAAAATGTTTCAAAAGGTCAAATGTAATGTACTACATCCAGCAACAATTTCTATATTGGAAGCAACCAAGAAAAAACAGGGGAATCTCAACTCAAACATTGCGCCCACTCCCACCATAGACAAAATTTAGGTCAGTATAATAAGCACTTATTTCATTGCCTTTAGGTTTTAATTTTTCATAATTGTTTTCAAAACAATAGTACTACAAAGATAGTTGGATGTATACTATACCTTTTTATTTATTTTATTTATTTTATTTCTAAATTAAAATGAAAAGAAAACTTATTTACTGCTTTAAAAACTGTTTATTTTTGTTAAAATAAAAAATCTAAACTAATAATATTATTTTATAAAAAATAATAATTAAATAGAAATCAAAAGATGGTTTAACAAAATTTAAAAATTAAGAAAACCAAAACACAATCAAAAGTTTTTAAATAAAATAAGAAAGAAAAAAAAAACTCTCTTACCAATGAGGTTGGGTCTAGGGGGTTAGTCTCACGTGGTTAAATAAGGTTTGAATCGTAGATAGAAGAGGCGGTGACATTTAGTGTCTAATGTCGCTTCAAATAATATTATATGTAATGGAGAAAACTCCATAATAAAACAGGCAAATCAGATTCTAATTAGTTTTTTTCAAAATTAATTGTTAGTCGAGCCGATTCAAATGGAGTAGAGATCCTCTCCACAAAGGTGAAGCTTTGAGGTTATGTCATGCAATAAAATGGATCCAACAACTCTAAAATGTTATTTTGAATTAGATTTCTTAAATAGTGATAGATAGAATCAACTGTTGCAAAGTGAATGACACTGAGTTTGATTCCATTATTTTGGAGGGTAAAGGCTCTCTTTCTTTTTTTTTGTTCAACATAGAAATGTAGTTTTTTAAAGAGACAAATAAATGAAGTCGCTCTTAACTTGTTCGGAAGGGTGCATTATCATCTTGTTTTCATATTTTTTATTATGTTTTTGATTATACTGTGAGTCTTATTGGAAATTAAATCAAGTTGATGTTTCCGTTAAAAATAGGCTATTTAAATTTTAAAAATGAACAAAGATAAGCATTATAGAAACTTGTCAAACAACTGAAGTTTGTGTGCGGTTACCCCTTTCTTCCTCTCTCTCTTCTCTTCTTCTCAAACCCTAATCGTCACCCCTTTCTTCTTTTTAGAGGGGTGATTTAGGGTCAATTTTGACCCAAAAATCACCCCTCCGAATTGTTTTTCCTTCTATCCTAATTGAATAAGTGATTTCACATATTTTATATTTTCTTTCGTTTGTTTTTGTGATTTCGTCGTCTCTGAACGACTTTATTTGTTTTGATTTTCCGTCTTTGTGCGATGTGTTTTTTATTTCCCGTCTTAGTGCGGTGTTTATTTGATTCAGATTGAAAGATTAACTTTGAGTAAGTGCAGATCCGATCAATGACAGTGACTTTGGCGTCGTCAACGTTGCAGATCCGGAGACATGAGTATTTCGATGACATGGATATAGTCATATTTGTAGGCATAAGTACTTTGTCGTTTTATGCTATTAACATGGATGTTGTGAGTTTGTTCACAAATTTATCCTTTTTGTTTTTAGCGAATTTGAATTTGTATTGTATGGATGTACTCCATCAATTTAGATGAATGAATATCGTTTATTTTTGTAAGAAAAAATTAAAAATTAAATATTATCAAATTTTATCTTACGAAGTTCCCTCATATACTACCAACAACACAAAGCCAAACATACTTTTAATTAAGGTTTTTTACGGTGCAGTTTGATGGGTATAAGACGAGCATTTATTCGAACTAAAGATTAAAATACATGTAGTTCAGTTTGTATGATTCCCACAATAAAATTCGACCCGATTTAATACGATTTAAATTAAATCCATTTTTTGTTATCCAAATTACAATTTAAAAGTATTCTATCAACTAATGTTCCAAATCAGGGTAAAATGATGTGTTTGATGTATAATATAACATATAATATATAAAAAAATTAATCTTACCAAAAAACAATTACCAATTATGATTGAGCTTAGCACAGTTGGTATGGAAAATGCATAATATATGTAAGGTTTGGGATTCAAACCCCGACCACCACCAAAAAAAACAATTACCAATTATGTTTGAAATAAATAAAATAGTGAAAAATATTTTTTTGTTTGACTCAAAAATAGTGAAAAATATAGATTAAATTAAACTAATTACTATTATTAAAAAATGTAAAACCAATGAATAATAGATTAGGCAATATCTTATGTCTTATACTAAAATAAATATAATGAAATTTTTACATGCAGTGTGATTTTGAAAATGAATCTGAAATTCGGTTCGAACCAAGTGGTTTTCACAATACAAGATCTAAAGACATTCAATAATATTCAATTTTTTTTATATTTTTTGGATCAATTTATATTTTATTTAAATCGGTTTGGATTTGAACTTTTTTTTCTCCAATTAAGTAATTTAGTGGCTAAAAATTCACCTCTTAAAATAAATAAGTGGAGAATCCATAATTTAAATCCCCGTCCTTAGATACTTCAACGTCTCTACTAACTGAGCATACATTAGAACTAACACCCTAAACTTTTAACCACTAAATTGAAGAGAAAGTAATACTTCTTTTTAATAAATAGAGAAAGTAATAATCCCCGTGAGCTTAGCTCAATTGGTAGGGATATTGCACACTTCTCCACAATTAAATTGTGTGAGCTCTAGCCGCTAGACTACTTGACAAAAAAAAATAGAGAAAGTAATATTGTTACAATTATTTTTACAATAAAAAATTAATTATTTTTATTCATCAAAATACACATAATACATAATGGAATATAATCAAAGACTTCATGACTAACATATGACAACGTCGCTCTTGTTAGTAAATGAGCTACATTGTTTGATTGCCTCCTAATGTAACTTATCCGAGAATTTGGTAAAGAGTAAGCACTTAACTCCGTTTAATGACTCAATCTATTAGACATGTCATCAACGACTATCTTACAATCTAGTATAGACACTCAAGTATAACCCAGATTCATAAGCTAGAGTAGCGCTTGTTTTGAACCTCATGCTTTTGCCACTTGAGGACAAGGTTGACCAAAATTCCAAATGGTTTGTGCACATAAAGTTGTCTTTGTCGTATTTAAGACACTTACTGATACTAAATTTGTTCTGATCCTTGAAAATAGTCGTGTTCATGTTGCATTTTAGCTCTTGATGTCGGAAATGCCCACTACTCAGTTGTCGTGGGTCTCCTACAGTTGTTATGTTGTTCTTCCCTCGGCTGCTGCACCTGTTTGTACCACATCTAAGTGCTTTTACGAATTAAACTCGTGGTTTATTGCTTTTTTGTATAACCCTGTGATTCTTAGAAGAACAAGAGGATCTTAATAATTTAAAGTTCGATCAGACGATAAGTAAAATTTAACTAAGAAAAGATTATCCTAAAAATCAAACCTACTTTGACGAAACTCATTAGCTTAGTTACTTAGTTATGGTTTATTGCATTTTATATGTTGCAATACCATCTACGTCATCCATCATCTCTTATGCGTAATCTTCCGTCATTCATAAACACGTGATCTATATGAAGAGTGTTTCACATAGTGATGAAGAACTAAAATATTCTCCCTAAATAAAATAAAAAGAACTAAAATTTTCCTGTATGTTGTTTAGAACTAAAATATTGGCATTTTTTTATTTTTTGTTTAGAACTAAATTTTCTTATAGAACTAAGATATATTTTTTTTATTTGTTTTGTTAGCAACTTTTCACTACTTCACTTTACAATTTTTTTTCCTTTTTATTATTATGTTTTATTTTTAAAAAACAATGAATTTTAATGCATATACATAATTAATGCATTTCAAATTTTCTTCAAAAATTTCTCCAAAAAAAGAAATCTTCAAAAATTATATTTTTTGTAAAATCTAATTTTAAAGTTATTATTTCTTACATAAAATGTCTCATTTAATGTTTGCTTTAGATCTCAAAATATTTTGGCTGACCCTACCTTGTTATTTTTTCTTGCTCCGTTGTTCGGCATGAACTAACGCACACTAGACAAGTTCAAGATAAAGTAAGTGTGTGTTTATATGAGCGGCAAATTTGAAGAAATCTCAATGTACATGTAATCGTAATTTTGATAGAACTTTTAAGTATAGTTTTTGACAAAATCACGATGACTAATCGTGATTCTGACAATTTCACTAGCAATTCAGACGTGCATTAATTATAAAACTACATTCTCATCAAAGATTTATAAATATAAACTAAAGCTCCAACTTCCCCCAACAACCACAACTGACAAATTAACATCACATATATTCTTTTTGGAAAAATACTTTAGAGAGAAAAATTTAGACATATATGGTATTTTTTTAAGAAAACAACACTAAAATTGACATCAAAGAAAATCGATTTAAAAAAACATTTCAATATCTCAAGTCAACACTACTAGATCAACTTTTTTTTTGAAGCAACCATTAGATCAATCTAAATGGGCTATTTAGACATATCATTTGAGCATATTTACAAAAATACAGATAAAAGCATTTATTGCTGTTGAACATGAAAACATGCCGCCGTAGAATACCCTGATAGTTCTTATTGTACGATCAAGAAACTAAACTAAACAGAGAATGCACGTGTGTCAAAGAGGTGACGTGTTCAAACTCATCTTCACTCTTGTGGCATGTTGGTGAAAAAGACCAACTACCTACTAAATATTATAAATAAACAACTCATTTAACCAATTCTAATTACAATCCTATATAATTTCCAATCAATTTAAGGTTATTTATCTTAAGAAAATTCAAGGTATCTTTCAATGGACCATGATCAACAAGAATATCAACCTTCTTCAACCAGAGTCGAAAGAAAGGTTGTTGAGAAAAATAGGAGAAATCAGATGAAGATCCTCTATTCCAAACTTAACTCTCTTCTTCCTAGCTATAATTCCAAGGTGATCTCTTCTATTTTCATCACGTATATATGTATATTCATTTGTGAAAGTCTACATTGTTTTTATTAATTTATTTCTTATCGTTATGATGTAAATAATGCAACATGTGGTAGTGTATGTAGAAATATATTTTTTTAAGAAGTGAAACTAGTCCAACAAAATTAGGGAAATAAACCCTACTATTTTAACACATTGTTTTTGGCAGTGAAGTTGTCACTTTAACTGATATTCATGATATTTCTATAGGTTCTACATTTTAGGTTTCCTACAACTACTTCTTCATCAAACCAATTTTTCACTCAAATTTGAACTATCATCCAAGTAGATTTATGAAATTTAGAAGTTGAGATCTTCTCCATTTGCTACAATAAATGTCAATGTCCATTACAATAGTTTTGCTGTAAATATAAATGTACATATTTCTAAAATATATGACATTAATTGAACATATATACACCAAAACTATTGTAATGAATATTGCCTTTTATTGTAGCAAATGGAGATGATCTTAACTTAGAATTCAGGTTCTTTTATAAGTTATGAGAAAGAGTTGTGTTAATTCTCTCAACACGTTAAAAGATATATGAAAACGATGAATGTCACGTTAGAGTTTGCATCACATTAGGATTGTGCACCCTCATGTCACTAATATAAGGAAAAATTTACATTTTACATCCATTCAATTAATGATGTATAAGATCTTTATTATAGACCACATACATCATTTAACGAATGAATCTAAAATGTTAATTTTTGCTTATATTATTGATCGGATGGTGTAGCTGATTGATCATACAAATCTTTGACCCATCCTATTTTCATCAAATATGGGAGTAATGAAGTTGTTCCCTTTTTTCCTTCATAAACGCATCATACTTGGGAAATTTCATGAGGAAAACATTCCTAATGCAGCATTATTGAATAATACATATTAACTAATTTGGTTTTATTTTTCATTTAATGATTTAGGAAGCATTACCATTACCTGATCAAGTAGATGAGGCTATAAACTACATAAAGAGGCTAAAGACAAATATAAAGTTGGCAAAGGAGAAGAAAGAAAGTTTAATGGGAAACAAGAGATCACGTGGTGGCTGCTCGAGTTCTTCTGGAGCAAAAGGAATCATAAAGTTGCCAAAAATTGAGATTCATGAAATGGGATCCACTCTACAAGTCAATGTAACATGTGGGGTTGATGACCATTTTATTTTCTGTGAAATTATGAGAATACTGCATGAAGAGAACGTTGAGGTTATCTCTACAAATTCTTCTTTGGCTGGCCATTCACTTCTTCATACCGTACATGCTGAGGTATATTTATACACGTAAAAAAATGATATTTATACAACTATTTAGCGACAACTTTTGTGATAATTTTATAACACACTTATATACATAAACACATTTGCATGTTACACCCTAAACCTATACGCATGCAAATGTAACGGCATTAATTGTGGTTTAATTGCAATTACGATGTTGATGCAACTTGAAAATACCATATATTATATTAAGGGTTAATTAAGTTTTTAGTCATTATAAATATTCACAGTTTTGTTTTTAGTCCCTAAAAAATAAAATCAAACTTTTTAGTCCCTCTGACATTTTTCTTAAGCATTTTAGGGACCAAAAATGTTGATGAAAATTTTTGATAGGGACTAAAAATGTTGATGGAAATTTTTTATAGAAACTAAAAATGCTGATGAAAAATTTTATAAGGACTAAAAAGTGTGATTTTATTTTATAGGGACTAAAAACAAAATTCTGAATATTTTTAGGGACCATTTACTTAATTAACTTTATATTAACGGCCATGCTAACTTGTGCCATCTAAGGCACAAGTTAAGAAATTATAAGCGGAAATAAGAAATCATTTTTGTATTAAAAATATAAATTATTAAATTTTTACAATATTAAATACACAAGATCCAAAAAAGTTCTTCTATCTTTACCCTTTTAACTTATGCTTTAAGGGTAAAAATTAACATTTCCTTTATATTAAAGTTCAACTGCAATTGAAGACCGCAATTTAAAACTAGACTTGAATATATATTTGGTCATCATATACATCAGTCTCCGGTCACTATTATAAGCAAAATTTAATATTTTAAGTTCATCCAAAAAATAATGTGGTCTATATTAAAGACCATATACATTATTTATTAAATGAATTTAAAATGTCAATTTTTACTTATAATAGTAATCAAAGGATGTATATTTTAAATGAAACGAAAATTTTGTCATCGAGTTTCACAAGTTTCAAGTTTTCCCCTACAACTTAACTTGTGACTTATTTTTTATGACGTGTTATTTTCATTAATGATTTGAAATTAGATTTAATAGTGTGATCACATTGGTGAATTTGACCGAAAACCATGATACATCATTTTTTTCTTTTACTTTCATTGATCAAACGTAAACATATTTTTCTAAAATTCGCTATTTCTGATCCAAATGAACAATGTCACATGTGACCCACTATAAAAATATAAGGTGAAATATGTTTTTGGTCTCTATAAATATTTTAACGTTTTTCGTTTTTATGCCTCCTAAAATTTTCCTTCAACTTAATTTTATCCTTCCAAAAGTTTTGTATCACCACTTTTAAGTCAACTCGTGTGTATCATAAAATTTTGAATGAGTTTTTCCAAGAATGTTTAGAATATTTATTATAAAATCTCTCCAAAAAATTAGATTTTTTTTAACGAAACATTAATTAAATATGAATTAAAGTGCCAAAAGCATAAAAATTCATATTTAATTTGTTCTGTATTATAAAAAATTTAACTTTTACAAGAGAGAATTCTATAAAGTATTAAAAATGGCTGCAGAAAAAAATTCAAAATTTTAAATATTTATAGAGACCCAAAACATATTAAACCTTAAAAAATAAGCTTCAAATTGAGTTGTAGGAAGAAATAAAAAAAAATATATCCCAAAAGTTATAACAAAAAATGAAACTAAGAAATAAAAAAGGCTAAAATCATGTTTCAGGTATAATTAGAGACCAAACGTGCAATTTTTTTAACAATGTAGAAACGCCTATTTTACAGCTTTTAGATCAAGTTAAATTTCATTCTTTGTGGTGGCTAAAAGCGAAAAACACTACGTTTGTGTATGACACTCAGAGTTGGTGGTCGGACCCTATGCGGTGTTTGGGCCTCGACTGAC
>Ga0228711_1002611_pt1 | contig 27825 bp, 20 predicted proteins | sample MedpolnodulmetaG_2_FD_177996 | JGI IMG/M metagenome (GOLD analysis project Ga0228711, IMG submission 177996) | Root nodule microbial communities from Medicago polymorpha collected in Santa Monica, California, United States - brown nodules | ecosystem: Host-associated > Plants > Roots > Nodule... | reverse complement strand
TATTTCCTTTAAGCTTGCTTATCTTTGTGCTTGGTTTGTGTTTGTGTCATTGTATTAGCTCTTTGTGTGTGTTATTGCTTGAAGACACTTAGACCTAGGATTACCACTATCTTTTGCTCCACACATCATTGTTTTATTTCATTGGTGTGATTCGATTAAGGTTGATTTCGCAACAAAATGGATAAAATGGAACGTGCTTTTGGTGAGAAGCAAAATTAGGCAAAGTAATGTATAGATTACAATTTATAAAAGTAAGAATCGACAAAATATACAGACCTTGGAGATTAAGTTGTGGTTTGAATCGCCTTTGTTTAACGTGAATGAAAGTAGTAAGAGTTATCTAGGGTTTACACTTTTTATTAGGGTTGAGCATATGCGATTGATGTAGACTTAGGGCCGGTTTTTCTTAGCTTTTTTTGAAATAGATTGTTGTAGTGTAATATATTTTTGTTGTAATTTTATTAACAAAGAAATTTTCAAGTAAAGTTTAAAATGAAATTAATTAGGGTTGACATCTTTCAAAAATGACTTTTTCATTGCGATTAAACTTTCTTTTAATATTTAGGCAAAATTACACTAAATGTCATTTGTCTTATTTATTTGTAATACATTGGTCCTTTATCTTTTATTGTCCCATTTAGGTCCTTTGTCTTTTAAAATGTGCACAAGTTAATTCTTTTGTTTATTTTTCTAGTAAAAAAACATGAAAATGTTAATTTTATTAATAACTTTATTTTATTAAATATTTTTTAATAAAAATAAAAAAATTCATAAACCATATAAACATTTTCATCTTCAACTTCATCTTCTTCCTTAAATAAAAAATTGTCCATCCAAATATATCTTCAAATTCCTTAAATATTTTCACTTCCATCTTCTTTAAAACACAAAATTTAAAATCCCCAAATTTTATAAACCCTAAGTTTACCAAACCCATAAATTTAGATTTTGGATTTAAAGAAAAAAAATATTATTTTAAAAAACTATAAAAGGCGAAAGAACAAAAAAGAATATTCTGAATTTTATGTTTAGAAGAAGATGGAAGTGAAAATATTTAAGGAATGTGTTTGGATGGATAATTTTTTGATTTAAGGAAGAAGATGAAGATGCTCATATGGTTTTTGAATTTATTTATTTTTATTAAAAAATATTTTATAAAATAACGTTATTAATAAAATTAATATTTTCATGTTTTTTAATAGAAAAATGAACACAAGGATTAACTTGTGCATATTTTAATAGATAAAGGACCTAAAAGGGACAAAAAAACAAAACATAAACAACCAATGTGCTACAAATAAATAAGATAAAAGACTTTTAGTGTAATTTTTTCTTATATTTAACACGACATTTAAATGACTTTGAGTATATATGATTTCATATTTCAATTAAAGTTTATATAATATATTTAAATATGCAAAAAATTAAAGTATATATATTACTTTACCGAAAATTTAACAAAACTATAGTCATAAAAAATGTTATTTATATTCATTTAAATAGGCTTTTCTTTTTTGTAAGATTAAATAGGCCTTTCTAGTTGGCCTAACATATTTTTTGGCTTGTTTCTGTTTTTTTTTTCTCTTTTGCGACGGTAGTTAAATTGTTTTCTTTGGGGGTGGGGTGTGAATGATGGTTAGGAGTGAAAGTGGTGAAGAACAGGTCGGTGAACTTTATGAGTTAGTAACATCTATTGATTTGCAGGGAGCTGCGGAGGATGTGTGGATTTGGTAGTTACATGCATCCAAATGCTACATTGTGTGTAGTGTGTATGATTTCTTTAGCTTGGTGAAAATCAAATTGCCCCACATGTATTTGTACAGGTACCATATACGTAGATCAAGGGACGAATAAAGATGAAGACCTCTGAAAAACTGTTTATCATCCTTAGGTTCTTCAGAATGATGGTTAATGTAGCATCCTTGTTTTTTTTATGGTTGAAAATAATAAGGTCTATCTTTGTGTTAGTTTCATCTTCAAGTCCCCAAATTGTTAGTCGAGATTTTATGTCAAGTTATAGAGTTTTAAGTTATTTGCTATAATGTTGTGTAATATGTTGTCAGATTTCTATAATGTTGATTTCATGTCGAAAGTGAATTGTGTGTATTGTTAATGTAATGTCAAATTGGTGTAATGTTATTGAATTTGTTGTTGCTAATGAAGGAGTATTGTTGTTGAATTTGTTGTATTGCTTGTCGAATTAGGTCGGAGTTACATGTGTTTAGACATACTTTTTGTGTCCTAGAGGCCAAAATACGAATATTGCTGACTGCATAATAGAGCGCAACTACAATTAACAACCGCATGGGTATATGCGTCTTTTCTGGATGGCTAAGTGAAAACCAGGAAGCTTAAGAAGAAATTTTCTCTGCTTATAACTGTCCCTTGAGAACAACTGCCCATGTAAAGGTTCAAGGATTAAAACTCTAAACCCACTCTATAAATACCAACTCTTATGACATGTCTAAAGTTATTTTCAGCTTATTTTTACAACCTATTTAGGATAACTTATGATAAGAGTTTATCTTTTGTTACAAAAACAACTTATGCATAGTACTTATATGAAAAGCTCTTATTTTATAAGTGCCTAAATTAGTGGTTTATCCAAACATGGTATAATGTTGTTATCTCTTTTAATTATTATACATTGTTTAAGTAATTTTCAAGCTCAGGAAAAAAGCAAAGTGAAAAAGGTTCCAAAAGAAAATAAAATAACTAAGGAGATTAAAAGCACTGCCGTTTGCGGGTCAGGAATGATAAAAGGAAGAGAAAAAGAGAGATAGCTAAAGTTGGATATTAATTCTTAGTGTTGATTCAGAAGCTTATAATGAATTGATCTCAAAAGCGCATGTTGCCTCTTACAACAACTTTGTTACCATTAGTATAAAAGGCCAAGAGTTGAGTTTGGTAGTAGTTACATGCAGAGATTTGGGGTAGCAGTGAATGAGAATCCTCATAGGGTGTTCTTCATGGAGAAAATAAGAACAATGCATACCACACTCCATTGATTTAAGTACTGAAAAATGATCAGACCAAACTAAATCTACTTGAAAATGAAAAGAACTATAATATATCGTAAACTGAACTATATCAAGAACTAACATAGCCACGGGCAAATCAGTAACGCCAACTAGTCGCTAATCAACTGCTAATCGCTTCTGCAAGGTTGCAACTTCAGGTAGGCCCAACACTAATAGAGTCACACCTGCAGAACGTTTTAACCGTCATTCAAGATTATATCGATAACACATAATACATGTTACACACTTAAACAGAGAATTATCAATTTTGGACCATGGTATTAATCCATCACTCAGCTAACAGTCTTTTATAGACTTTATAATACAGGGAAGTCATGTTTGAGTGCCCAAAACAGAACTACGAAAATAAAAGCAAAGGAAGATAAATGCCAATAACAAAAAAACAAAGAAATATTTATTCCAGAAACAAGAGGATCATAGAGAGAAGAGAAACTAAGAATTTCTCTTGTGTTTTCATCAGTAGAAAAAAATATGAAGAGGAAAATATATTGAGCGGATAGATAAATTATACGCATAGGCATGAGGAAACTAAATACATCTTAGGTAATCCCCTCAATCTTTACAGACTGTCACGGACGAGTTATCAGCTAGGCAAATTACATGATCAAACTATACATAAAAGAATTTTTTTGATATTAAATACAAAAAGACTGGAAATCTTTTAAACAACTACCTGGTAAATGATAAGTTTCAGTGAGGTCCAGCATCTATCATGACAATTTCTGCCAACGGCGAGTTTTGAAGCAAGAAGTCAACTATCCCATTACGAATGGTTATATATGGTTCCAGTTTCACTTTTAGTTTCTTCAAGTGATGGAAGGAAATAAATTTATCTTCAATAAATCAGGATCTTGTGAGAGAACCTAAGCAATATGGCGTGAGAAAGTTTAATGCATGTCAATTGATTTTTTCCAAACTTTAGAGACAAAATGAAAAAATATAAAAATGTAAAAAAATTGAAAAATTGAGCTACCTTAAGAGCACTTGCAGTGATTGTCAATGATTCTATATCGGGATAGTTATTATTTATACTTAAATTGATAAGCGACAAACTTGATATTGTAAGCATCTTTGCATGCGCTGCAGCACAACCACGGAGGATCAAACTATTTAACTTAGTAAAGAATGAAAAAGGCTCAACATAACCGACATTTTCACTATCTCTAAAGATCAAATTAGTTAGTTCCAAAGTAACCAATGCCGGAAGTTTCAAAGAGTCCGGAAATTTAGTTGAAGTCAATGTAAGAGATGGAATTTGTTTTCAGATATCTTTCCATCGATTTCTTTGATAAAACGCAAGTTTGAACAGCAATTTTGGTATCCAAATAAGATAAAATTTGAATGATAATGCAATCAGATAATTCACTAATCATATCTTCATTATTATTTCTTCTTCCTCTGTCGGGTATCGGTGGAACCATTATCTCAACTGCAAAATAATTTAACATTATGATTACTATTTATCCAGATAAAGAAAAGTTCTCCTGATTAGAGATAAGGGAAATGGAAATAATGGAAACATGCATTTGATGAGAGTATACAGACCTTTGTGATTGAGTTTTGGTTTGCATCCTCCGCCGCATAAATTTACCATATCTCCCAATGTAGTATGTATGTTTAACGTGAATAGAAGTAGTAAGAGTTATCTAGGGTTAACACTTTTCTTCCTTTAGTTTGTCTGCGGAAGAAAGAAAGAACCCAAGGTTTGGCGAGTAGGGTTCAGAATATTGTTTTTGGAGAGGAAGGTAGGGTTCAGAATATGCTGGCCGTAATAAAAAAAATCCTAAAGTAATTCTAATTTTTTTGTAAGTAGTCAAACCGAAGTTGACACTAAGGGTGTGTTTGTATGGAGAGTTTAAATTACGGACAATATGAAATGTTATTTAAAAAGTTAAAATAATAACATGATAAATCATCATATAATAATTTAACCACACTTAATTTATTTTAGATTTAGAACAGAAAAGTAAACTCTCCCCTCTCTTCACTTCATAAACCCTCAATCCAAACCTACCCTAAAAGAATTGAACAAGACTTATTTTTATTTTTTTTGAGATGAACGCATTTCAAGGCCACCGAACCAACCCAGGTGGGTTTGTAATTTTTAAAAATATTTTTATTTTGTCAAAAACATCTAATAATATTTTTATTTTGTCAAAAACATCTAATAATATTTTTTTTGAGATGAACGCATTTCATATACACTAACATTTAAAAATATTTTTATTTTGTCAAAAACATCTAATAATATTTTTATCTTTACGTTACAATATCGTTTTAAAATAAAACTTAAAAAACAAACTAATTATCTACTTTCTATATGACATTTCTTTCTACATTGCAGTAAATTTTTTCCTTCTCTCTATATTAACCAACAATATGTTGCCAAAAAAAATTACATACACATATAAATTAGACCATATCGTCTAATAATTGTTGGGTCAATTTAATATTTTGGTTTGTATAGGACACAAAGATCTGTTGTAGGAAAAATTAAAAAGAAAAATCTTGTGCACTTTGCAAAAGATAAATGACTTGAACGACAAATTGTTTACAAAAATATAAGATAAAAATTGATGGAGGATTTTCCATATAGATAGTTGCGTGTAATTGGTATAGGTATGGGAAATTAGGTACCCTGAGGGTATTGGTACGAGTATTGAAGTTGCTAGGGTTTGGGTACAAATTTATATTTTTTCAAACTTCAGATATGGGGATGAACACCATGGTACCCAATTCAGACCCTACCCATTGCCAACCCTACTGGTTGAGCTAGACTTTGCAATACTTAAGCTTGACCGGTTATGTCTGTCATAGACTTTTATTTTTAATATGAGCTTGGTCTTTTGAAAATATGATATGATCTATTAGTTTGATTAAACTTCATTTTGATATTTAACATGACATTTTAAGGAATTTGAGTAAATATAATATCATGTTTCAACTAAAGTTTATAATATTACATTTAAATCCCCTCCTTTAAATAAAGAGTTAATAATACATTTAAATATGTAACGAAGTTAATATAGGCTAACAAACTTACATTATTGAAAATGTTAACAAATTTACAATTTAACCAAAAGTACAAAATTTAATAAATAATTGTGATAAAAAATAATATTCATATTTATTTAATAAGTCTATTAGGTCTATAAGACATTTTTTCGTCATTTTAGCTAAATACTACAAGTCAATATAGTCTACTGTCATTAAAAAACAGGTCGACCTAGCCCGAGCTTGATGTAGGCTAGGTCGTAGGATTATGTCGGCTAGTCTGACCAATTTCCATCTCTAATACTGAGGTTGATGTGCACGCCATGTATGGGTATACTTTACATATTTAATTTTTTGGTTCAAATGTATTTTTTATTTATTAACTATAAAGTATTACTTTGTTTTTATTTTTCTCTATTATTATATTATATTATATTTTATAGTGATTTTAGTGCGAGGGATCAATTAAGTCATTCATCGGCGAAACATTGAAAAAATACCGTTAGATTTAATCAACAATCTAGTTTTGCTAAAACTAAAAATTGGGAACATCCAAAGTCTAAACATTTCCATACACAATCTTTCTTATCAATTCTGTTTGTCTTACTGTATACGTGTTTTGGTGTGATCATGTAGCAGGAGTTACATTTTTGCAAAACAAAAAGAAACCAAATCTCAATCATAGAAATGGAGTTAGTCTTGAAACAAAAAAGAATAGAAAAATAAATTGTAAACATTTATTTGAAACCAGTTGCTCTTTTGTCGCTTTACAAACAATGGATGGGAGCAACATTGTTCAGATGCATTATCGATTTGAAGATTGATGCAGTGAGCGATTTGAACAATCAATGAGGTTTGTGAGATTGACGAAGCTTGTGATGTTTGAGATTGATGAAGTTCGAAGGATGAAGTTTGAGTAGATCAATGAAGCTTGTATAGTTTGAGATCGATGAAGCTTGAGATCGTTGACGCCTGAGATCTATTAAGGTGGTGAGTGAAGTTTGAATGATTTTAAGATTGATGAAGCTTGAGATCGATGAAAGTAACGAATGTTTGAGTTTGATCGAGAGAGAGAGAGAGAGAGAGAGAGAGAGAATGATTGAGTTTGTTTTGAAAAGTTTGAGTTTATGAGAACCATTTTGAAAAGTTTTGTGAGGTTTGAGTTTGTGAATATAACAATAATAAAAAAAGTAAATAAAACTAAAGTTTTAGTGAAGGTAAAAACAATCTCTGCTGTTGCAATAGATAACTTCCAGCTTGGTAAAACACTAATGTCTGGAATGAATTGAAACCTTAAACTCTAGTAACAGCTATTCTCTACTCATCCTTATTTGCACGTTTTGCATTTTTGTTTTTTGGATCTTTATTTTGTTTCCATGGTGCATTTCTCATTCGCACTCCCGCACTCCTGCATTTCACCTTGCTTTAGGTCTCCAAAATAATAATTTTTTTAAGGGAAATACTAAATATAGCGACAAAGTTGTTCCCAAAGAATTCACGATGTCTTTTTTCCCTATTACCACCCATGATTTCAGTCCAGCAAAGATCATACGGCTCACAGTGATTCGTGAATCTTTCGAGATGTATTTTGTCATGACAAATAGCATGGCTCTTTTTTTAAAAGGTATTTAGGCCTCCAAATAAAATAATTACTACTAATAATATTGAACATTAGACCTCAAAATTTAATCAAGCTCTCAAAGATCAATTGTTGCCAACAGTGTTTTTTTTCCTTTTCGTGTCAAATGTTCGAATCATGTCTTATTCAAAAGTAAAAATAGGTACGTAAGGTATGATTATCGTACGTGTACCCAGTACGGGTACTTCACCATGTTTAGAGAGTACCCATGTTTCAGAGGTAAAAGTCCAACAAACACGAAAAACCACACTCTTTATCTCTTAATTAATCAGTTTAACCGCAGATAAAATTATTCAGTCTATCTCATTGTTTCGTAGTTCTTAAACTACAAAATGAAAAACCATTTCAATTAAGTAAAAAATCATGCAAAAATTGATCCCTTCTGTTTTATCAAGTCATTTGTTTCTTTGATCCCTATCACGTTTATACAAATTTCGAATGCGGAATATTCGTTTTTCTATTACAAAGCACCAATTCTAATATAGCAGTGTTATATACAGCGAAAGAAACTATCAATAAACCAATGAAAATTTAAATTTGTGCATAATTCACGGGAAGTTATGGAGAATATGGAAGTTAGTAAAAAAGGTCTGAGTGGAATGCACACGTGACCAGATTCTAATTTGTGATACACAGCATTATTGAAATTGAAAAAAATAATAATAAATCGAAACCCTAAAAACCAAATTTAGATAGTGAAATAAAAAAATTCTCTAGAAATACCAAAGTGTGCAGTGCAAGTTTCAATCTCGCAAAATGACATCATAAGCTATATCTATCAACGGCGCTAGAGTTTCCGGTGAGAATTTCCTTGCAAATAGATAGGGATAACTGGAATTTGATTTCCTAAGCTGGCGTACAAGCTCGGGCGACACCTCCGTTCGAGTATAAAGATGCGGGTGTCCGTCTGTACAACCAGTCCAGTTAACTCTCGTAAGAGTAAAACCAGTGCAGCCATCCGGCTCCTCCATCGACAGAAGAGTCGGAAAGTAATGCTCTTCTGGGTAATAGGAATACTTATTTATACATGGAATCCGAAACTTCTTCCACAACTTTTGATCTCGCAGAACAACCTTTGCATGGTTCCGGTTCAGGATAAAGAACTGCGAGCCTTTGCGAAAATCCTTGAATGAAACCTCCGGCATCATAACATCCTTTCCGCGAGCATTATAACGCTCATAGAGATTCGGATGTTTAGAGTGAATCTCAATGAAGCTAGGGTGTTTTAATCTTGTAATTGTTTAAGGTTTCTAACCGATTTTCAAAAAGGGAGTTATAAACGAATCGAAATGAGAAGAGTGGAATACAATGTTGGGAGACTAAAGCAAAGTATTGGTTATGTGGGTCATCCAATATAGCAGTGGCTAAGAGACGGCGAGCAGCGGCTATAAGTGTTGGAGAGGCGCGTTTGGTTGTTTTGGAAGGGATGAAGTGGTTTTGATGGAAGACGCCTCCAGGTGAGACGATGGAGGAAGTGGGGTCTGCGTGGATGTAGATGTTGAAGAGGTGGTTGTTTCTGGCAAAGAATATTTCCCATAAAGGAGCAAAGGTGAGGTTGGTATTTGTTAGGAAGAGGAAGGCGATTTTTGGTTTAGGGTTCTTAAGGGTAAATAAGTGGGGTGTTGTCCTTGTGGCGCGGCAGAAGAGAGCAAGGTCCTCCGCGTCGGGGTCAGGGTTGGAAAACGGGAAGTAAGATTGAGGGGAGAAAAAGAAGAGAGTGATTAAGAGAGCAAATAACAAGACGATCAGAACGCGTAATTTCGACATGGGTTTCGATATTAAGTTTGTTTTTTCTTCTATAAGGGTTTAGTGGGGCTTTATAGCGTTTAGTGATTGGAAGATTTTTCATAACAACTTGAAAAAGAATATAACGAGTGTATATTGTTGTGGATTATGGAGTGTTAGGTTTCTGTTTAAATATATATTGTGGAGAATGAGAGGATCTCGTTGGGCTGATTTTTGGTAATTGGAATATATTTTTGAGCAAATCTTTGATTGAAAATATTATTTCCTAATTTTATTTACCTCAAGTCTCAAGCTATTACCCGGAAACTAATTATGACGGCGCCAAAAGAAGTAATAATTGATATTTTCTTTTTTGGTAAGGATTGATTCTTACTATTATACGTATTAATAATGAAACTATTTTTTAGGATAAACATGATATTTTTCATAAATATGAAGATATCCCCTAAACCTTTTTGTTTTACCTTTGTATCACACTAGCAACCCGTGCTAAGCACGGTTTGGGCGTTGAAGCTGGGGGGCTACACGTCAAAACCTATTGTAATGTTATATGCATTGAGGAAAAATAAATAATGATAAAGTTAACGTTAATGATAAAAAGGTAAATTGATCTCCATCGAGATTTTCTTAAACACAAGCACCCCCTTTAGTTTTTTAAACACACTAATCTTCCTTCATTTTATCCAATTTCATTTCAATTGCAAATACACAATTTAATTTCAGTCATTTTGGTTTCATATATCTTGTATTTGTTTTCTCTTTTGGTAATTAAGTTGAATGAGGATTTTATTCCCCACAATCGAGAAAAAACAACAATTGCTTTTACCATCAAATATAATCAAACACTGACAATTACATAAGATAGTAAAAGAGAATATAGAAATGGGAAAGATTTTAGTGGATGGACATTGTGGTTGTTGACTAATGAAAAGGAAATAATATTTGATATATCCATTTTATTACGTTAAAGTTTCAAAATTAAACCACCAGCGAGTGACCTCTTAAGTTTGAAAATTCATCAAAGTAGAAAATGATAAGAAAAATTTGTCAAAATTTAAGGGAGTTCTTACTTGTACCACGAAGTGAATTGCTAAAAAAGTAAAATTAACATAGGATAAACGATGTTAAATTATAAGGGAGTTTCTTGTCAATTTGATAACAAAATAAGAGAGATTTGTGTTTAGTTAAAAATATAGGGGGAGGGGGTGCTTGTGTTATTTAAGAAGACCTTAAGGGAGGTTGGTGTACTTTACTAGTGATAAAATCATTGAAATAGTTGTTATTAAGTATTATAAAGTGGTAGACTCATTAATGATAAAGATGGCGTTATGTGTTCCGTGTATGAATTATATAACTATATTATTTAGTGACTTATTGATCATTTCTCCAGTGTTTTTTATAATCATACTTCTAAATGATATAATAATTAATAATCTACAACAATGTAAAAAAATATTTCATAATATGACATTAATATTAGATAGAAAAAAAAAAGGCAAATTATTTTTACGAAAGAAGCAATCTTAAATGTGTACTTTTCTGAAAGGTAGTTTTTTTTTTTACAAATGAAAAGTAGTTGTATGTCTTGTAATAAATATTAATCCCGTGCATAATTTAAAAACGAGAAATATTTTGTAACATTCTTAAAATTGTTTTATTTTGTGATTATCAATCAGATATAATAGAATAAATTTAGATGCAAAAATATGTATATTTTGTGATTATCAATAAGATATAATCAATTAAATTAATATGCAAAAAAATGTATTAATGAGAAATAGTCCTATATTTTTTCTTTTTTATTTTCTCACTTAAAATATTGCTCCTCTCTTTTGTTAAGTATCAACGATAATTGTTTCTTCGAGAGATGTCAATGGGATCCATAAGTACGAATAATATGATACCCGTTCCCGCCCTTTTGGATAAATTTGATACCCGTGTTCGTCCCGTATCCGTGTAGGTACCCACTACACAGGTAACCCGTGGGTTTAAGTATCCACGGGTATTCATGGGTACCCATGAATTTTTTAATTAATTTATTTTTTGGTAGCTAGAAAGAATAATTTTTTTTAATTACCAAAAAACTTCAACTTTTAAACATTCATGCATAATCCTTTCAAATTTAGTAAATCATATGTAATCCATACAAAATTCATGATTCTTACATCGTGCGTTTCAATTTACGAAGGAACGAAATACATGACATAAAAGAAAAGTAATCAAGACACATATAAAGAAATTACTCATGTGAGAAGCGCTGAATTTTTTCAAGAAAAAATTCTCAGTTTCATACAAAAAGATTAAATCAATTCCCACGTAGAAATTAGAAACAAATTAAAATATTCATGTATTCATCTAAAATTAGAAAGCTTTAAAATCTAAAATAAAAAACAAATAATCATGATAAGTAAAAGAAGAAGAAAAAAAGAATGAGAAGAAGTAAACTTGGGTGCACCATAGGGAAAGAGGAATAAAAAGTTGTGACATAAGAGAAAAGTTGTTGTACAGTCTTACAATAAACTAAAGTAGGTTTTTTTTAGACATCAAACTCATATATATATATATATATATACACACACACACAACAATATTTTAATAATTTACTTCATTTATTATCGCGTATGGGTACCCGTGGGCACAAGTATCATCAAATCCATGTTCATATCCATAAAATAATGGATAGTCAAATACCCGTTTATTATATTCATGGACACCCGTTTAACTACCTTCCCCGTGCCTGTGACGGATTTTACCCGTCGACATGAGTATTTTTTCCAACCCTAGTTTCTTCCATATACTTTTTATATTATTGATAACTAAAATGTATCTATTAATGTTTTCTATTAATATTTTTTATACTAAATATATAAACAATTATCATTTTTCATTTGATTGCCTAAAAAAGAAAAACTCGTAGGAATGTAGTTCTATTGCATCCTAAAAAAGAAAAAATTAGGAAGGCAGTTCTATTGCATCCCAAAAAAGAAAAACTCATAAGAAGGTAGTTCTATTGCATCAAATAGACCGAGTGCAAGATAAAAATACATGAACGTCATAAAATTATTTTTAGCAAATGTAAATTAAATATAACGTTCGTTTTTATAGGAAAAAATGATTTTGACTTTCAATAATTTAGATATTTTTTTAGAGATTTTATAAAATAACATAATCAATTTTGTGTTTGTTTATCGTAATAACAATCACTTCTTTGAAAAAATAATTTAATTTGTTTGAATACAACAATTTAATATGGTTTTTTTGTTATGAAATTAACTTCATCTTTTAATTCTTATTCTGTCCCCACTCTAATTTATTTTTTTTAAAGTTACTATGATATCTTTTTATTTGAATTTGTTTTTAGATTTTTTTGTAAATCTTGGTTTTAAACAAAATTATAATAAACATATATAATTCTCTTTAAAGTCACAAATTGGTTAAAATATGTTGAAGTATTAAATGATTATGATGTGACAAAATTGTGTTTTTGCATATCATTAATTTTATATTAGAGATGGAAAAATTGTGTTTTTGCTGATCATTAACTTTCATAATTAGAGAATAGATAAGTTAGAGATTTTTTGAAAAAAAATAAGAATATATTGTGTTTTTAATAAAATTTAATCAAATAACTTCTTTTTACAAATAATTTAGTTTAATTATATACAACTATATAAAATAAATTTTTTGTTACAAAATGATCTCAATATTTTAATAATTATTCTCTCTCCTCGAACAAAATATGCTTAGTGTCAAATGATTATAATGGGACAAAATTGTGTTTCTGCAAATCATCAACTTTCATATTAGAGAATAAAAAATTATGTTTTTACTGATCATTAACCTTCATAGAGAATGGATAATTTAGAGAATTTTTAAAATATAATAAGAATCTACTTTGTGTTTTAATAACATCACATTTTTTTTAAAATAATTTAGTTTGTTTAGATACAACTATATAAAAACATTTGTTTGTTACAAAATCAACTCAATCTTTCATGAGTTATTTTCTGTCTCCTTGAAATATGATTTTTTTGTTACAAAAGACACAAAATGGTTAAAATATGCTGAGATGAGATGTCAAATGATCAGGATATAACAAAATATATTTTTGTTTGTAACTAATTTTCATAATTAGAGAGAGATTATAGGAAAATTTGTTTTGTTTGGGTTTAATATTAAGTTAAGTTAGTGTGAAAATTTGTTTTGATCGAGTTAAGATTAAGTTTGTTTGTTCTTTTAAAAAAGCAAAAGATTAAGTTTTTTTTGCATAGAAAAAAGATTAACTTAGCGTGTTTTACTTGATTGAGTTTGTTTTAATTTGTTTTTTTTAGGAGAGAAAAATAGGGGGCGGTTGAACAAAAAGACACAAAATGATATAATTTTGATGACGTGTCAAAAAATTAAGAAATGGTAAGATTGTATTCTTGTTAGTCATTAAGTTTTATATTTAGAGAATTAGAGAATAGATTAGTCTTTTAAATTTATTTTATTTCAGTTTATTCCTTTATCTTAGTAAAAGTTTGCATTGATACCCTTTCATCAAAAGAAAAGAAAGGAGCAACAAACTTGTGTTGAAAGCAGAGAAAACTGGAAGTTGCGTTGATGAATGAAGGACCAAGCTGCGCTTGAAGTCTCAAAGGGATCTTTGAATACCTTAGGTTGCTAAAACGGAAAAATGAAAAGTGTTTCAAACATACGTTTGAACCATGTTTATACTTCCTTCGCAACCTTTCAGAAACCAAACGAACGTAATCTGGTGCAGTCCTTCACGTACGACTCTTCATCAACTAAACGTAACAACGCTCCAGATCGTCCCAACCAACGAATCCAACAGTTCAAATCAAACTCCTTTGGTTCTCAAACATCAGGAACAGATCAACGGTTCTGATAACGTCTTGGAAACACAAACCGAGACGCCCTCAAGGTGCTAGGTACTCGAGTATCCACATAGCCTTTACACGTGGCAGTCAGAAACCAAAGGTCATGTCCCCTTGGCCTCATCCTCGAGACACAGGCATTATTTGATGAATGACAAACGACTAACTCTCTGACGAGGGAATCTATTCACTTCTGATCAAGCATGGACAGCTCAGATGGGCAGGGCGCACCTTTCCAAAACAGGACAATCTTGGCATAATATGGCAAACAAACGGAGGGGTCGACAAGCACGTGTCCCCACACATTATGAGCTTGACCCCCGCAACAAATCACCATGAATATCCAAGTCCCTAGAAATGCTCGCCCAACCAAGCAAAAAGGTTGTTCACAGCGAACTTCAAATCAACACTTCCTTAAGAGAACTTTCCAGCTTCTCCATGTGTACTCCCCTAAACACATTCACGACCGTCGCGGTCAGCCCCCTCACTTCGGCTTAAGTCATCACTCTTAGTCTAGAGCAACGACTTGGGCTTAACCACTTAGGCCCAATTATAAACCAAGCCCAAATCCTGCATTTGGCAAATTACTCGCAACATACCCCTTCTCCGCGAGGGGGGTGCACGGAGCAACTAAGACATGTTCAAACGAACAGTAACGTCTCTTTACCAACGTTCCCGCGGATATCTCACTGCGGTTACATGCCTACTGGTTTCGTAACCGCCGGCCACATGTGTGCCTTACAACGGCTATGCATTCACCCACCTCTATAAATAGGAGGCTCCTTGTAGCCTCCATGGTAGAATCTCTCACACTCTCAAACACTCATTCTGAACTCTAGTGACTTGAGCGTCGGAGTGTATGCAGGTACGCACACCCCTTTCGGTCCAACGCTCACTGGAAGTATAATCAACCACCGTGAACCACCGCATTCAATACAACGCCAACAGCCACCTTCTAGTCAGATACGATCACTATATTTGTAGGGACAAAAGACCTATTTAAGTCTTAAAAGTATATCTTGAAGTTGGTGTTTGGATATAAAATTTGATTTTCTTTGCATTATTTATGAATGGTTTAGATTACTTTGGATTAAATCGTTAGATAGATTAGGGGACATTTATGTTTCAGTCTAATCATGTATTGGGAGCGGTGAGTACTTATCTTATGAATTTAGAACCTCATGTACTTGTTTCCATTTTATTAATAAATTTTCTTTTTACTTTAAAAAAATATAGGGTTAAATATGTTTTTGATCCCTATAATATATCAACTTTTTGTATTAGTCTCTCTAAAATTTTCCTTCAACTTTTAATCCCTATACAATTTTCAACTACTACTTTTGGTACCTATTTTTAATTTAATTTTTATATTTTTTAATAAAATTATGCAGAAATGTGTAAAAATATTCTAAAAAAATTTCCAAAAAAATATATATAATTTTTTAACAAAACACAAATTAAATATGAATTTTTAACCGTAAATATATAAAAATTAATATTAAATTCATGTTTTGTTAATAAAATCTAATTTGTTTTGGGGTGATATTCTTATAATGTTATGAATTTTTTCTGCAAAATTTTATTCAAAAATATGAATTATACATATGAGTTTACTTTAAAAGAGGGACCAAAAGTTAAGATGGAAATTTTTTGAGGGTTTAAAAGTTGACGAAATTTTTTAGAGGGACTAAAATAAAAATTTGACATATTTGTAGGGACAAAAACATATTTAACCCAAAAATACATATCGATAATAGCCATCATTTTGTAACCTGTTATACTAGTATATATATACTAAACATGTTTCTTTCAAAAATAAAAAATACCAAACATGTTTTTTTTTAGGAGACTAAACATGCTTTTATGAAATTATCTTTGTGGATTTTCCTTCAATATAAACCGCAATAACTAAGGTCAATTGATTTATTTGGGATCACATAATATTTAAATTTACAACTTCAAATTGCGTCAACAACAAAATTCACAACATCAAACGGTTAAATATAAAGAACTTGTTTTATTACTTTAGCACAACAACCGCTTAAATATAAAATTACAATATCATCAAGAAAACTCAAAGGTTCCTAACTCCTTTGAAATCCATATTATATTTCTTAATACATTAATGTACTTCTATTTATTTTTAACTATTGCATGGGGGACTTGAAATAGAGCTTACAGGAGCGAAAGGAAAGGCTGTATCCCAAGCATATGAAAATGCATCGGTATTATTATAAGCCAAAACATGACCATTATATAAGAGGCAAGTATCACCTTGAATTTTAAGAATTAAAGGGTCGATATTTAGTGCAGTTTGAAACCCTTTACAAGACAACAATATTTGGCTTTGTACACAATTGCAATTGTTGGTAATCGACACTCTCCATTGAGGCTTGCCTTGAATTGGTGGCCCAGATTTTGTTTGGGCAATTTGAAGGGTGTTCAACGGACAATTATAACATGATCCTGAAAAATATTTGGGTAAGAAACTAAATAATTAAAGAGATCACAGTTGAAAGCATATGCACTTGAAGAAATTATATATAAGAGCATACCTTTGATTACAAGTGTAAGAAAGATTATTGAAATTAGATACTTGAATGTGTTTTCCATTGTTCTTTGTTGCTTACTCATGTACCTTTGGTTCTCTTATTTATATATTAAAAAACTACTAAGTCAGGAAACAAGTCAAAATATTTGAATTGACTTATTTATTTTTAATTTATATATTAAAAAACTACCTAAGTCAGGAAACAAGTCAAAATATTTGAATTGACTTATTTATTTATATACTATCATTAGTATTTATATTAATAATAATTTCTCACATATTATAGTATTTTCTATTAAAAATATGTAATTAAAAATTCAATATCTTTGTTAAATAGTTCTAGAAAATATCCGTAGATTAAATATAAGAAGTTTATATTTTCGGTCATTGACCCATAAGAATGTTATATTGATAAAAATGTATTATTTTTTATTTTTTAACTCTTACTTCAAAGTTAATGATAATATCTTAAAAATTATAGTATATTTTTGGTCAAAATTTAAGATTTTGAATTCAATTGTTCTAATTGTTACTCCTTACAATATATATTTTTTTTTAAAGAAAGAACTCCTAACAAAATACACACACACATCTCTCTCTCTCTCTCTCTCTCTCTCTCTCTATATATATATATATATATATATTTTTTTTTTTACTAGTGGGTCGGGTTGAACCTTCGACCAAAAATGTTGAAAAAATTAATTTGATCGATACTACGATAACCCATAATCCTTGCCTTCTTGAGGACTACAAAATGTATCTTATGTGCTTCGCCGAACAGAAGGTTGTCTCCGTCGATTAGGACTGCTGGTATAGAATTACAAATAGTTTTTACCTATGATTATTTCCGTCACTAAAAATTTGGCGACACCTATCATTTGTTTGTATAAATTTGTTACCGTACGCCTTTCATTGCAATCTATATACACATCACATTCTTGATGCTATATCATTTGAAATTTTTATTTTATGAAATTAATCAAATTACAAACTAGGCAATTAAATGGATGTATTTAGAAACCAAATTTTTTTCCATACCATGTATATTGAAGATTAACAACAATTCTTCCAAACATAAAAATTAACAAAAGTTAAATCATGTCAATCCTATCGTACTTTAGAGCATTAACCAAAACAAGACAGGACCATATTAGGCATACAAAGCCTTATACATAACAATGTCAATAAGGAAAAAAATCAAAACAATGACTAGCCTAGTTTCCAATTTCAAACTTCCATCTTCAAGTCACCATATTAGCCTCCTCATCTTCACCTACAAGAAATAAAAAGAAAAGAAGAATAATAACACAATTCAACATTGAGAATATATATCACTCCTAAAAAACTAACAAAATATTAATAACTGTAGTGATAATTAATTGAATACCATTTTCATTATCTTCATTATTGCCTGATCTAGGAAAATTCAAAGGGTTAGGAACACTAGAAGCATCAATAACCTACATCATAGAAAATAGAAAATTGTAGATAAAGATTAGTATTAAATCAAGAGTATTGATTAATGGTGTGAACCACCACGTACAAAATTCAACGAATTGTGTAACTCGAACACAAAACTAAAATTGTTTTCATGAAAACGTAATAATATAAATTCCATGTTCTCTTAAATCAATGAAGCAACTTGTATTTTTATACGAAGATTAGTAAATTCGGAAGTACTTGTCTAGCAGCTTGTATTATCTCATTCACATCTTTTCCAGAAAATCGACTTTGAATCAAAGTCATGACATTTGCTAACAAGCCCTCCATAGTCTTAACTCTATCACGCAGCTCTTCATTTTCAGACAAATCAACCTTTGATTTTTTAGATTTAGGTAACTTTCCCATACATCGTACGCGCCCCTACTTTTCAACTCCTTGTACTTTAGATGTCATCCTTCCAAGACATAGAACTGTGTCTGTGTTCTGGAAGGTGAAGAATGGAGTTGGCCAGTTGTGGTTTTTTATGTTGTTATTAGTTTTTTTTTATCTTGGTGGGGTTTTTTCCGACCTATAATTTTCATTAGGCGCGCTCTATCTATCATTTTGATATATATTTTTATTTTTATTTTTTAAATGTCAATACCTACGGCCACTTCCGTAGGTAAAGCTTTTCAAACCTATGGTTATTTGTCCGTCACTAAAAATCCCCGTAGATATATGGCAATTTGCTTGTAGCGCATTAATTTCATTCTTCCTCAAGTGGCTGAAACCAGTGTGGACATCGTTTTTTTTCTCTCCAATTGCTGGAATATTTCTTTCTCAAGATGATATCATTCTGGTGGCTCAAGGCGTAACCATTGTCACACCTAATTTATTCCCCGACAAACACGACCATCATCGCAGAGAGTCAAAGGCTGAGCATATGATGGTAGAATCCATTGTCGGAGGATTATACATTTCGAGAAAACCTCCAAAGAAAGTAACAAAGAGGAAAATCATAGAAATTTTCACAATCGATCCATGTTTTATACCAACACATACAACACTTGTTCTCTAATTCTACAACACTAAGATGGTCGGAGACACACCTAATAAGTTTTTGCCTTAGGTAATAACGAACATGATGATTGGCCAAGATGTTTTGAGAATCTTAATTGATGAGGAGACCTCTTCCATGTACGAAGAACTGTTCATGAGTAACAGTTTAACTGATGAAGATGTAGTGGTCGTATATTGGAACCGATCTCTAAGGTTTTGAAGGGTCCTGAAGGTTATGGATGCACAAATAAGTTATGTAGTACCCTAATTTTTCCTAGGCAAATTCCAAAAATCACAAAAATAAGTATAATTTGTTTAATTTTCTAAAAAAAAATGGACATAAAATGAGATATGATTCATCGAGAATGATCTAAAGCATAGACAAGAACATTCTCCATATCATTCTAGTCATACTACAAAAGGAATGAGGTGACATCATCAAATTTAGTTAAGATGATATCATCAGGATGACACCATCAAAGTCAGTTAAGATGACGTCATCATGATAGTTTTAACACCCTAAACCCTTAAAGCGATAAATTACGTTAATAATATAAATCAAACAAGGATCAAGATGTTACATCTTCAATAATTCACCAAAGTTGCATAAATAATTTTATCAAAACATTGCAGCGGAATAATAATATCTCATCGGATAAAATAAAACATCTCCAAGTAACCATGTCATATAATCATACTACATCACCAAATGCAAAATCTCAACTCAACAAACTGAGTGAATAAAACATCTCAACAAGTCATAATAAAATAAACAGACAGACACCCCTAAATCAGAGTCCGACTCTAAAGACTCCAAAAGCAAAACGAGGTAGCTCCAAAGCTAACCTCCTGCAACTCGTCAAGGCAAATTACTCCTGCACGCCGTCTACCCATCCATACGAATAAGGTAGGCGATCAACCAAACAACCACTGAGGTTAGTCCACAATCCATAATTAAACATAATCAAATGAAAATAAACGACATAATTAAATTCAAATGATTTAAACAACTCAACGGCAATAATATTCTTTAACGATTACAAATATAATAACACGCAAGTATAGTTTCACATCCTCACATGTTCACCAAATTTTTACCAAGTATACAAATCACCAATGCAAATATTCACCAAGTACACCATTTACCAATGTAAATATTCACCAAGCACATAAGCAAGTATGACACCCGTCTAGTTATGCAATGCAACTAGACACGACACTATATGCATGTGGTACCTGTCATCGTCAAGGTCGTCACCTCAAAACATTGTCTCTTGATACGTTGTCATAGCCCAATTTTTGACCTAAGACCCTACATTCATACGCCTTTTGACCCTGAGTAGTCCTTGTACTTTTCAAAGGAAATTTTGGCAGAAAGGTATTTTAAATACACCTCATTTTTGGTTCCGATTCGAGACCTCTTCACACTTTTTATTAGTCCTTTTAATTTTTAATTCATTTCCATCTTTTATTTACTTTGTTATTATCCATTATTTTAATTTATTTCACTTTTTATAATTTTTAGTTTATTCGTATTTATCACTTTTTATTTATTTTTATTTTTAGTTATAGATAAGTGCAAAACAGTCCAAAACCAAAAAATATATGTAACGCCCTATTTAATTATCTAATTATTTTTGGTTGAGTTTAGAGTCTTTTATATGACTTATGTGATTTATGTTGATTTATGACGTGTTGTTGTGTATTAATATTTTATTAAGTGGCTTTATATTATTATTTAGGATAATATGTTAGAAATTAGAATAAATAGACTTGGAGGGGTTGTTTTAGAAATAATTAAGAACAAGTGGTGTTAAGTAGAAAATCTGTTAAGTATATAAGGAAAAACAAGAGACAGACAAAATTAGGTTTTGCATAGAAGTCTTTGGGAGAAAGAGGAGAAGAGAACCAAGAGAAGGGAGAAACTTGTAGAGTCTTGCAATCACCAATCTAAGGTAAGGGTGGGACTAATATTCTCTAATCTTAAGTATTGTAATTCTGAAATTGAATTTGGCATGTAGGTTTGTAGTTGTTCATGAGAAGTTAAGAATTAGGGTTAAGAATAGGATTTTGATGATGGAACATGTAGAATTGGATGTTAAGAGTGTAGAAAGTCAGTAGGATTCATAGATGATTGATGTTCAAACTGTAGAATGATCATAGGTTGAGTTTCCTATCAATTTTGGGATGAAGGTTGATGAAAATTGGGTTTTTGGGGTTAAAAATCGCACTTCCCGACAAAAAATCTGTTACGTTCGCCACCGCGAGTAGACTGCTCGCCACGGCGAACTAGGTGTAACAGAGAGTAGTGTTTTCTCGCCATCCGCTCGCCACGGCGAGTAAGTGTGTACCAGAGAGCAGTGTTTGCTCGCCACGGCGAATAAGGTCGCCCGCCACGGCGAGTAACATGGTAGAGCTGTACCTTTTCATGTTTCTCGAGTTGTAATCATACATTCCTATTAAGTTAGCCTTTAGCGCGTACCTGAAAACTTTAGGTGATATTAACAGTTACCCAGGTGGTTCGTTGTCAAGAATAACATGATTTAGGAATTGATATATGTATATAAGTGATGATTATTATATGAATAACCTGTTGATGAAATATTACATGAAAGTATGTTTATATGTTGATGAATTATTATATGCATGCTTATGTTGCAATTCTCTTGATGATTATATGATGTTGCATTAAATGATGAATATTCATGAGATTATAATGTTGAAGTTGTCAAGTCGCTGATGTAGTACGTTGTTGAGTCCATGCATACTCATATAAGTTGGGGGCTTGATGCCCTGTTGAATGTATAATCATTCAGATATATAAGTTGGGGGCTTGATGCCCTGTTGAATGAACAATCATTCCTATGAAGTTGGGGGCTTGATGCCCTGTTGAGAGCCTATGCTCCATAAGTTGGGGGCTTGATGCCCTATTTGGTACCACATGCATATTGCATAGTCAAGATGTTGTTGAGTTGTCGATGTAAGATGTTGTTGAGTCGTTGTCGTTGGTTTTAAATGCTAAGTAGAAATAATGAAGCGTATATGAACTAATACTGATAATAAGTATATGTGAACCATGTTGTTGTTTAGGTTGTTAAATTCCATTGATGAATTGTATGCTTATTATTATTGAATGTGAAATCTCACCCCTTCTGTTTCAATGTTGCCCCTATGTTGGTAACGTGCAGATAACCAGGTCTAGCTGCGGATGTGAGTTGACTCTCTCGTGTGTCGTCTTAGGGTCGCTCTGATACGTAACGGGATGGGGATTCTTGTTTTGCTTTCCATTGTTACGTATTGTTTTAAGAACTATGTTGTTGAACCACTTGGATTAAGAATTTCCTTTAAGTTGTTATGTTGAGGCCGTAGTGCCAAAGATTGTTGAACAAGTTGATGTTTTTGAAATAATTTTCCGCTGCGAAGTTAAATGAATTTTTGACAGGGTTGTTTTCATAAATAGTAATTTTACTTTATTTATACTTTAAAGAAGTGTGACATTCCGTTTTACGTTGAATACTCTGATTATTTGTGTTATTTACACTGTTGGGAAAACGGGGTGTTACAATATACATGTTTATCTTTTTCTTTATTCATTTATTTTATTTATTTATATTATTAGATGATAAGTCCAAAACAATCCAAATCCAAAAATATGTGATCTGTAACAAACACGCTTTCCTCCTCCCCAAGTCAAGGCATACAATTTTTTTTGTAAACAAACTCTAATCTCAGTCCTATAAAAAGGAACCTGCAACAACACAATTGAAACACACAATTTTACTCAACAACACAATTTTGAGAGGCACAAAGATTCTAACAAACCTAAAAACCAAAACCCTAAACCACCATACATCAAAAGAATCAGTTTGAACGGTCCGGATCGATCCCCCAATGCCTAGAACACCCGAAACATGGGTGTCTGTTCCTGTGCAACTCTTAACAGCGAGTTACACCAGAATAGGTTACCCTGCTTTGGTGTTCCCATCTCAGGAACTACAAATTTTTCACCCAAAAATCCTCATTTTTGATCCCCTTGACCCCAAATTCGACCCCAAAACTTGTACACTAGTTTATAAACATCAAAAGGCATTTGACAGAACAACAAACTCACAACACCAAATTTCACAAAAATCATCATTATGTTCATTTTTACCCAACACCCATAATTTTCTCATTTTTCATTCAAACTTCATAAACAACCACACCAATTAAAACCCCATCATCACACAAACATAAACAAACATTCATGAAGTGAATTCAAACATATTTCAACAACAATCACTCACCAATTCATGATTTACACTCAATTAATTAAAAATCTTCAAAACAACTCAACAACAACAACAACTATGAAGTTTAAGCACATAACACAATAATCTCATGAAGTTTATCATACCCACAAATTCACTTGAATTAGGAGCACGAAATTCGTCATCGAAAATCACCAAAAGCACAATTAACATAAAAGCTCTTAAACCCGTAATTGAAAATAAAAGATTATGACTTAATTGATGAAGAGAAACCATCCCCATTACCTTTAGTTATTCAAGAATCCAAACCCTAGCTTCAATTTAGCTCCTAGTCTCCAATCCCAAGCGCTCTCTCTAGCTCCTCTTTTCTTCCTCTTGATCCACTTTCTCTCTCCACCTCTCTCTAAGAATGTTTTTGTGAAATGAGTGAATGAATGTAATGACCTAATTTTCTCACAAGTGTTGTGTTTATATATTCTCCACATAATAAGGCTTAGACTCTAATTGTCTTAATGAGCTCAACATTCTTACCAACTAATTCGCCAAAGTTACTACACACTTAAACCGTCAAAATAATAACGAACAATTACTGTCTCTAAATAATTACCTCAACTCACTAGTAACTTAGTAAAAATAATTATTCCCACTTAAACACTAAAATATCCTTCCAAATAAAATGACTATTTTACCCTTACTCACTAAAAGACCAAAATACCCCAGAGTTCAAAATGATTAAAATACCCTTCACAAGCCAAAATTCCACTAATCCTGAATAAAATACACACAAAGGCAAATAATCACACACAAGCGCATATAAACACACATAATAAATAATTAAAATAAATATAGCGAGAATGGGTTGTTACAATAGTTGGCGTCCATTAACCCCTTCTATCAACTAGTTGATAGGGTCGGCCCCAAACATAGGTCGGGGGTGCGGCGTCATAGGGTCAATTTTCGTAGAGTCCCCAAAAAACAATGTATGGAGGAGGGCGAATATAGTAATACATGGTTTAAAGGAGGTAAATATGGCAATAAATGCAAAGATGGCCCAAATATTTACCAAACTTTAGCTCATCAGCCGTTTCACCCTTTTTTTTAACAACCCAACGACATTTCATTTTCACACCCCCAACCCAACACTTTAATTTTCACCCAACATTTCATTAGCCAAAACACAAAATTTAGAAGTAAAACATAAATTGTAGAAGCAACACGTAAAACGCAAAGTATCTTCTTCCCAGAGACAAATTTTGTTTTTTATTTTGAGGATGTGTTTTTGGTGTTCCAGATTGAAGATAACATGAATTTGTATTTGAATTTTATTATATAATATGACTTTCATCATGAAAGTTTAATGTTTTTGACGTAAAGTTGTCAAAACTGTTATGGATTTATAGTGATAAATGATAATGGAACTCTTTGGAAAATTTTAGAGGTAGTAAATCAATTGAATTATCAATTCCGATAATGAAACTTATATAAAGTTTGGTATGTCTACTATCATTTTACTTCGTTTTGTTATGTTTGGTTCGGCCCGCCCTTTTCCTTTTGTGTTTCTATTAATAATATATAGGACATGATACATTTGACGCACAATGTTTTGGAGTGTCAGTATAGTTGAGAATTTAAAACATTCTATTAAGGTGACTGCCATGATCAATGCATATCTCATTCGCCGTCTATAAAAAATTATGATTTATTATATAAGGGGGTCATTTTCCCAAACTTGGCCTAAGGCCCACAAAATGCTATAAACATGCCTGATAGTTGATCCTCCATAACGTTCTGGAACCAACCAGAACGTTTTGGACTCTCTATTTTTCAGCACAAAAATCTCAACATCCATCGGCATAATATTCATTCACGTCCAAAGCAAAATTTTCAATGACACTTGAATTCCAATTTTCATTGGCACACTCAACTCAATTTCCACAAAAAGGTCGATCTTCATTGACACAAAAATCCCAATTTTCATTGGCATACTTTGTCAAGTTTTTATCCTTGTCGATTTATGTACCAGCAATGTCTGGAGACGATCATTTACATTCATGTTGATCTATGTACCATCTACGCTTGGAGACGATCGTTTACATTCCTATCGATCTAGGTACCAACCACGCCTTGAGACAATCATTTAGATTCCCGTGGATTCGTGTACCAGCAACGTTTAGGGAGGATCATTTACATCTATGTTGATATAAGTACCAACCACGTATGGAGACAATCAGCCATACTTCATTGCATTCATATCTAACAAACTTCTGCATTTACAAGCATTTCCATCACAATTTCACCAACTTTCCCATTACCATTTTTTTTTTCAGTTTTCTCATCATCTTGAAGGACAAAATTCGAGTCCTTATATTTACTTATCTTTTGCAACAACACTATGAAACAACTATTATTCATATTATCTATTAGATTATCATTAAATAGGGGCAATTGTAGTACCCAAATTTTGTCCGGGCTAATTCCAAAAATCACAAAAATAAATGACAATTTGTTTAATTTTATTACTTTTTATCATTGTTAATTTCCTCCAAAAAAATATAAAAAAAATTGACATAAAATGATTTTTTTTTTCATTGAGAATGATCTGGAGCATATACCAGACCATTTTCAAGAACATTCTCATCATACTAGAAAAGTAATAAGGTGACATCATCAAAGCCACTTAAGATGACATGATCATAACAAGTGGCATTCATTAACCCCTTGCACATACTAGCTGATCCTCCAAAACGTTATGGAGAACGTTCTGGACTCTCTATTTTTCAGCACAAAAAGAGAGAAAAATTAAGGGGAGCTTATGGCACTTTGGAAAATGTGTCATAAAACTATAATCACTTTTAATCTTGATCCTGAAGCAGCTATATTCAAAATTTGATCTCCAAGTTTCTCTTCGTTTATAAACAGAGGGAGAATTTACTATTTGGGGGGTTGTTTTGGGGAGAGAAAGAATTCCAAGCAAGAGACTTTTTGGAAGAAACCGTAAACAAATAAGAAGAGAGTAGAAAAATAAGAAAGATGTATAGCGGTAGAATGGTACGCACACAAAATAATTAGGTATTTCAAGGTGGTTTACTAATTGCAAATATACAAGTAATAGTATAAATAGATCGAATCACATAGATTGGGCATTATAGCTTCCTATAACTTTTCAGTGGTAAACTTGTTTCCAACAAAATAAAATTAATCATGTGGTATGTATATTATATATAAAGAAAAATACCCCTTTCAACACTTTTGGGTTGGACTTTTCTTTTCAAAAATACCCTTGATTTTAAAATACAAATAACACATATAACAAATAAATAAAAATAAATTTAATTTAAAGAGAAAACTTACACACGGTTCCTTATGAACTGTTCTTAGCGTTAACCAATTATAAAATAACACATGGATTACTAATATATCACTAATTATCCCCGTTAACCCTCTTTTACCTCCATTAACCACAAATCAAACTCACAAAAAACAAGCACAAAACAAAAAGTCATGTTACTTTTTTATCAGCCACTTTTATGTTGTACATTTGTGTTGTTCCCTCGATACAACCGACAAAGATTGACAAGTATTTTCATATCCCTTCTACAAAAAACAGTATTTCCATATTATTTTATTATTTCATTAATATAAGTTACTCTTCCTTAACTTTTGATAAATTGTAACAAACGTGAGCAAAAAAAAAGGGTAAAGATAGAACTTTAAATCCTCTAAAAAATTGTTAGTAACAAACGTGAGTAAAAAATAATGTAAAAGATTGGACTTTAAATCCTCTAAAAAATAGATTAGTAACAAACGTGAGCAAAAAATATTGTCAAAGATTGGACTTTAAATCATCTAAAAAAAAAGATTAGTAACAAACGTGAGCAAAAAATAATGTTAAAGATTGGACTTTAAATCCTCTAAAAAAAGATTAGTAACAAACGTGAGTAAAAAATAATGTTAAAGATTGGAATTTAAATCCTCTAAAAATAGATTAGGACTCAAAATATTTTAGAAAAAGATTTGTCAGCACTATATTAAATATTACTCCCTCCAATCCATTTTAAGTGACTTTTTAGAAAATTAACACCAAAATGGCGATGTTTGTTTTTCATATTTTCTTCCTACTATACCCTCATTTTAATCCACCAATAAATTCTTATTTCACACACTTTATCTTTCCAATAAATTTAATATGTTATGTTTCTCCCGTAACAAACAATTATTATCTTTTTCTCCAACAAATTCCTATTTT
>Ga0228711_1002607_pt1 | contig 27836 bp, 11 predicted proteins | sample MedpolnodulmetaG_2_FD_177996 | JGI IMG/M metagenome (GOLD analysis project Ga0228711, IMG submission 177996) | Root nodule microbial communities from Medicago polymorpha collected in Santa Monica, California, United States - brown nodules | ecosystem: Host-associated > Plants > Roots > Nodule... | reverse complement strand
AAAATTAATTAACCTCACCTCATTTTGTTTCTCTTATGCCTTGAGGCCTCTTTCCCCTTCTTAAAACTATTTTCAAAAACTCTAAAAATAACCCAACCCACAAAAATAATTTTTGAGAGCGAACTACATTGGTTTTGATCCCTTTTTAGGGTATGTAGGCAAAGGAGTTAATCCTTCCAAATCAAATAAAAATAACCAAAAAACATACTTCTTCTCCCTCCATTATTTCACTTAAACAATTAGGCAAGTATTTTCAAAATAAGTAAATGAATTAGCACAAGATAAATTAGGCAAAAGATTCCTACGGAGTACCGTAGTCGTGTAGGGTGCTTAACACCTTCCCTCCGCGAAATCAACCCCCAAATCCATAATCTCATAAGGATTTTTACTTACTTTTTCCCTTCCCACGAATAAAAGTTAAGAGTTCAAAGATTGACGATTCAAATTAATTAATGGTTTGATATCCAAAAATCAAGAGCACGGGATTATAATATGAGCAATATTTTTTTCTTGTATTACTTCTCATTTATATGGGTTTTCAATAAATATTATGCACCCTTTAAAAAGAAAATATTATGCATATCACACAAACACGAGTATTATTGATAATTTTTCAAAGATAGCTAGGATTTATTCATTTTTACATCCTAGGCAAATATTAATAGCTTATTAATAAAGTATATGTGATATTATGAGTAATTTTTTTTTCTTTTATTACTTTTGAGATATATAGACTTTTACTAAATATTATCTATATTGTATATAAAGAAAATAGACTTAAAATACATGAGTTTGAGCTGGTTTTGCTTTTCTCATTTTACCATTCATTTAAACTATTTTATCCTTGAATAATATTATTTTAAATTTGAATTAAAAAAATTAAAGCCCATTAAGAAATGAAATATCTCACTACAATAGGAAAAATATTAACTCCGTCTCTTTTTATATGAATAGTTTACAAAAATCGCGAGTATTAGTGACATCTTTACATCTCCCCCTTCTTCCTCTCTATCTTCTCCTTCTCAAACACTAGTAGTCACCCCTTTCTTCTTCTTCTTCTTCTTCTTTTCAGAGGGGTGATTTAGGGTCAATTTTGACCCAAAAATCACCCCTCCGAATTGTTTTTCCTTCTATCCTAATTGAATAAGTGATTTCACATATTTTCTGTTTTCTTTCGTTTGTTTTTGTTATTTCGTCGTCTCTGAACGACTTTGTTTGTTTTGATTTCCTGTCTTTGTGCGGTGTATTTTTGATTTTCCGTCTTAGTGCGGTGTTTATTTGATTCAGGTTGAAAGATTAGCTTTGAGCAAGTGCAGATTCGATCAATGACAATGACTTTGGCGTCGTCAACGTTGCAGATCCGGAGACATGAGTATTCCGGAGACATAAATATAGTCATATTTGTAGGCATATGTACTTTGCCGTTTTATGCTATTAACATGGATGTTGTGAGTTTGTTCACATATTCATCCTTTTTATTTTTAGCGAATTTGGATTTGTATTGTATCGATGTACTCTATCAATTTGAATGAACGAATATCGTTTATTTTTGTCAAAAAAAAAATCGCGAGTATTAAGAAAAATGTTTGAAGTAGTAAATTTGTCATAAATGTATATCATTATTACCAAATTACTCTTTGTCTATAAATATACTTAATGCTAACTTTTCATATTTCAAGGTATTGTTAATATTAATGAGGGGTGTATTTGGAAAAAGAGTAATAAATGTATCTAGAAATTTGTAGATATTCATATATGCACGGACAAAACTTTTTTGTAAAGTAGTCTTATAACAAGAGACAGAGAGAGTATACAAAGAGGATTGAGATTTTAGGTTGAATTTTTTATAATTTCAATTATACCCTTAAACAAATTTTCCTATACTAATGTTATATTGTTGGTGGTATTAAAAAAGATAAGAATTTATATTATATTTGTTAAATTACAGATGTTCAAAAAGATAAAAATAGTTTTTTGGATTTGTTACAATTTGAAAGTCACAAATATTTATATTTATAATTTCAATCAAAATTAAAGTTTCAAATAAAATATCATTCATAATTTACACGTATTACCATAATCTACTTGACCACCTTTTCGCTAGTACATATAACATAAAACATCAATTACGTATGTAACGCCGAAAAATACACTAGTTATTATTATATATAACATCAGAAGTCCCTCGACATGTCAAACCTAATATCACCACTCCTTCCGACCACCATCAGCGCGTGCTCTTTCTTCCCAAAATAAAGTCTTTTTGTTACTTGTAGTGCTCCATTCTTTTGCATTATCTCTTACTTTATTTATTTTTTAATAAGTCAAGAGCAAAATGACATCAAAAAGAATAATGTTCAACTAAGTTGTAACCATACTCTTATTTGTTGCCAATTGCTCATATATATTATTTAAAAAAATGGAAAAATTACATCATAACTGGGGGAGATAAAACCCGACTAAGTCAACAACCTTAATAGGCAAAAGCAAAAAAAAAAAAAAAAATCCAAAAAGTGGATTCAACCCTAAACAATTCAAACAATTAAGCGTGGGTCTAAATTTTGACGAATGAATCGATCGTAACACGAATCGAATCATGTACCATCAACTCCCTGCAACAACGACATCAAGCATTGACGACTGTTTCGAGTCCATACAGTCTCATGTCAAGCAACAAGATGAATGGGATACCCGAGACTGGTGTATGAATCGAATGTCAAGAACCAAAAGCCCATGCAACAAAAGCAGCAGCTATACCAACCCTTTCGAGTCGAAACCAAGCAAGAAATTAAAACTGATCACAAGCTTTGATATTGGACATTGAATCCGCCCGCCAACACTGTTGCAGATCCATCAGTCCACCACTCACCGCGACGAACCTCGACAACAGTAAATCTCAACGGCCGCCTGAATTAAACATCTAGAAGAAAGGCCACGCTCTTTCGAGCTAACACAAGACCGGCGAAGTGAATGCGATCTGGAGCAACAGAACAGCAACACACAGCCCAACTTTTCTAGAACAACCAGAAATGTTACCACCTACACAAGAGTAGCGACCGTTTTTACGGCAATTCGAAAGCTACTGGTGCGAAAAGATCACCACCACCAAAGGCAGGTAGAGACAATTTGCAAAACCAAAAGAAACCAACCACCGCGGCGGCGGCGCCGATTTTAGAAAACAGATCCGGATTGAAACCGAATTCTAAGAAGGAACCAGAGAACCCCAAACTTCCGTCGAACGACTGACGAAGGATCAGGGCTGAGAGGCAATGTGGACGACTGAACCATCGTCACACCACCAACGCTTACTTTATTGTTCACACACATTACGATTTCAAATCAATGTACCTCAAGTGTATTATAAATTTTGTTGTTATTACGATACGATTTCAAATCAATGCACACAAAGTGTTTGTTAAATTTGTTTTTTGTTTTAGGTTCCTTGCACTTTCCCATAGTCTTTACATTCCATCAGTATCTTTCTTGACTATTTGAAGAAAACACCACCGCTATTGTCTCCCTTATCCTAGATGGTATCATGAAAACCGTTTTTGCATATTTTCAATCTTCAATATTGTTCGTTGTTGTTTTGTTGTTGGTCTGGTTTTATTCCTTTGGACAGTTTGGCTTCCGTCAACAATGACAATAACAATAGTAGTATGTCAGAAGAATTATGGGGAAAAAAAAATTGTATTCTTCTTTTTCTTATCAATTAACTCTGCTGATTTTTTTTTTTTTAATTTTATTGTATCTTTTGCTATATAAATAGCTTATTATATATGCTAATGGCAACACCATTTGTTAAACAAATCTGGTTGAATGGCTTTGGTCAAATCGGTGTTAAATTATATTTTATTCCCAACTATTATATGCAAGTGGCTTGGCTGCCCCAATCAACCTGTGAGTCTATTGATGAAATGGCGCAAAATTTCCTATGGAAAGGTTCTTCTAATTCAGGTATCCACCTTGTTGGCTAGGAGAAAATAACTAAACCCATGAAGCTAGATGGTCTCAGAATCAGGAAGGCTAGGGAGGCAAATACATCGTTGTTGGGCAAGCTCGTTTAGAGTTTGCATCAAAATTGTGCTACTTTATGGGCGCGAGTGTTAAAACAAGAGTGTTAATACATAGACCACCTTATATGCATACATCCTTTAAACCTCCACACACAATTGTGACATGTGCCCACAAGGTCCTCACACACAATGAAAGAGAGAATGGTGGTAAGGTGATATTTCTAAACTATCCCTATCAAATGGGATGTACATGAGTGGTATAGGTATAGAAAAAAGGGTGTCCATCAATAATTATTCTAAAACAAAAGTATATTCACGAAGACATGTTTCTCAAAGTTAGCAAGAAACCGGGATCAGTCACTTGGAATGATATTATGAAAGCTAGGTTCGCCCTAAGGGAAGGTTTTGATTTTCGTATGGGTGATGCAAGCTCATCTTTTTGGTTTATAAATTGGTTTGCATTGGCAAATTAGCTGTACAAGTTCACTATGTGGATATTCATGATCTCAACGTGAGAGTGAGGGATGTCTATGTGGATGTGGCTTGGAAGTTTAATCTACTTTACATGAGCATTCCTATAACTGTTACGAGTCTTTTGAAAATGCTACCTATTTGCTTGAATTCCTCAGAGTGCTTCGAGCACCTCACTCGCGTGGAGGGGGTCTGTTGCAAGTAATGGCCCAATGAAAATGATCCTTTGATACGCTCGCGAGGAGCAGATAGATAGTAAAGAGGTTTGTGCTCGCTGGGAGCGTTAGATGCTCGCAGAGGCATTAGCTCGTATGTGGGAGTCTCTGCCAGTTTAGAAAGACACTCGAGATGAGACCAGTGACAAATGCTCGGATGACTTTTACCTTCGCCAACCCCCTTGGAGGAGCGTGTGGACATTTTTGGATTTTGAAGATTTCAGGCCACAATTTCTGGATTTTAGAGCACGATTTTGCCGCACTGGAAACAAATCTATAAAAGGCAAAGGGGTTTTTCGGAGACAAGAGTTCAAAAATTTAAGAAGAAAAAGACGTTTTTGGAACTGAAGAGCTGAAGAATAAGTGAGAGACCATCAAAACTCATATTCAGTCCTCCATTCCATGTAATGAATCCTTCTTTAGAATTAGTTGTTTATACTTTATGCTTTGTTCGTTGGTTGCGTTGAATGGTGTATGATCAAGAATGATGTTTAAGAAGGATAAGCAAACATACGTAATAAGATGATATTGTAATTTCAAATGTTAGAATGGATGAGCAGGGTACTGGACACCAAAATATTCTTTGTTTGTTATACGTTAAAGATTTAAAGTTATCTATCGTAAAAATAAAAATAAAAAGACTTAAAACTATCTACTTCACGACTTATATGTGGACATTATCCATTATCCAAACTTGGTTGTCAATACAAAGTCACAATTTGACGAGTCAATATTGTTTGAAATTAAGACCTTGAGAAATACTGAATCAAGATCATTACCATTTTTTCATCACCAATGTTTTGAGAATATAAATACAATTATGTGATATTTGATATTTTTTTCATCATCAACTTTCTTAATTTTTGTGATTTTGGCAAAACGGTCATAAATTTATGGAACTAAATTATGGATGGAGGTAGTTTAAAGTTTTTAGGAACTAAATTTGAATGACTAGAAAATTAGTTTTTGTAACGCAATCACTAAGTTTTGGATCACATGAAGGCGTGAGTAACAACAACAGAAGTGAAACATTAGATAAAATAAAAACAATTGTGGAGGTGCAGATAGCAAGTCTTATGAAGGGACAAAATAGTATGTAATAGAGGCCGATAAAACAAGAAAATTATTGTATACACATTTGCTAAGGTTGAAAAATACATATAAATTACTCAAATGCTCCTCGGCAGTTAACTGCCGAAATTTTAAAGAATCGGCGGCAATTAACTGTCGAAGGACATTTGAGTAATTTATATGTATTTTTCTGCCTTAACAAATGTGTATAGAACAATTTTCTTGTCATAATTGATTTGGTTAAAAACAATCACACATACCTACTAAAATTAAAATTCTAAAAAATTAATAACCTAATTGAGATATGTGTTGAAATTTAAAATTCATACAATAAAAAAAAATTGTTAACTAGTGTCCTAAGGGCATTGATTAAGCATCCAAAACAAGCAAATTTTATGAAAAAGTTGTTTAATTATTACTTGGTCAAAACTAACGCACATCTTATATTTTTAAGATAAAATTTCTATTTATAGAATCCTTAACCAATGCTTGGGAACACTCGTTAGCAACACCCTAAAAAAATTAGGAAGTTGGGAATGTGAACTCTAACATTCATATTATTTTTTTGACTGAAAACATTCTTAAAATTTGATTAGCAGTATATTTTAAGTTTAAAGATAAATGGTAGTATACTTTTTTTTAAGGGTTAAATGGTAGTATATAACATGTACTGTTTTAAAAAGTATATAACACAATTGTTATATTTTCTTCAATGAATTTGCGTCAAAAAATATATATAACTTCATATAATTTTTTTTTTGTTTTTGGATATTATACAACACGATTGTCTACCAAATAAATAAATAAATACAATATTAAATTTGTCTTAATAAATAACAATTTTTTTTTGAATTACGACTTCTGGAAACAGTCTCTTACATAAAAAAAACAGGGTAAAACTGCATACGATACACCAAATGAGCCGACCCCTTCTAAATTATACGTACGCGGAAGCTTTAATGTACCATATTGCACTTTTTTACAAGTTACACCATACAACCCATAAATCCTTCAAAAAAATTACAACACATTTGCCTAAAAAAAAAAAAGGTACAACACATATGTTGTCAAAAAAATAAAAGGGTTACAACACATTTATAAAGATTGTCAATGTCACACATAGAAAAAATAGAAAAGTTTGGAATATAAAATAAAATAAGAAAGAGAATAAGTAGAATGTTCATTTTATAGCATGAAAGATGATGAAATGAAGAGTACACGTGTGGAAAACCTAGCGCCAGAATAGCAGAAGCTAAAACCTTCAAGGTGCACGTTTCCTTGTTTTCTTCATCTTCCTCGTACCCTTCTTCTCAAGTCACAACTCTTCCCAAGCCTTCTCTTCTTTCGTGTTCAATTCTACTTCTTTCTCTTTCTTTGTCTTTTGGCCCTTTTTAATAATTGAGGTATAATCATCAACCCTTCTTCGTTCGGTTCAAAGGGTATTTCTCCTTCATGGGTTTTTTGTTTTATGATCAAAAGTTTTTATCTTTCTTCAAAATTCCCTTATTTATCTATTTCATTTTATAATTTTGTGTGTATGTGTATGTGTGTTTTGTTTTGTTTGATCAAACAAAATTGAACTTGGCAAAAAAAGTTTGTTTCTGTCTTTTTTATTGATGAGAGAGAAGATTATGTTGAGGGTTGAAGCTGTTGAGTGATTAGGACAAAGAAGTTAAACCTTGTATGTTATGTTTGGTAAATTTGTTAAAGGTTTTTGTATGGTTTTAGAAGATAAAGTTATTGGATTGTTCTGTTATTGGTAGGTACAAAGTGGGACAGTGGGAAATTATGGTTTTAATTTTGGTATTATTAGTTAATTACCTGATTAAATGGTTTGTTATTATTGCTTCTTGTTTTTGGATACATGTTTGTTTATGTCTATAATCTATTTGTGTCATGAGCTGGAAATGGAGTTTTTCTGTATTCAATGTTATGTCTTTATGATTAGTGGTGACACTTCATGATCAATGTAGTTTTAGGCTGATTGCTAATGTGTTGTGCAATATCAATTTAGAGACTTTGTTGAATGATTTCTTTCTGTTTTTTTGCAGATAATTGTGTAACATATCTTATAAGCTGAGACAGTTCAGGACAATTTACGATTGTTTGAAGGATATTATGATCACCATGGATGCGGACGGCATAAATTGGGTTGGAAACTTGTATCAGAAATTTGAAAATATGTGCCTGGAGGCAGAAGACATGATATACGAGGTATGCTCTAATTGTTGTTTCATGTTAATCTATCCTATATTGTATATACGCAATGGATTCTTTAGTTTCAAATGGGAAACACGGCTCAAATTGCCCTCATGCACCTGCCATTGCTTGTGATACATGTCACTAATTGAATACCCTAAAATTGTGTTTTGCAATTCCCACTGCCACATGTAGAGCTGCATTCCCTGTTGGTTTATGTGTACCTAGAATTCTGCCTTAATTATTGTTGTAAGCATTGTAATCAAAGCCATGTGGCAAGCATCCGAAGGTCTCAGTGCCTCTAGCTGGTTTAAACAGGTTCCTTTAGCAAGGTATTAGACATGCATATCTTTTTCAATTCAGTAAAACAGTCAAAATGTTTAAGGGAGTTAAATAGTCAGAATGCTAATAAAAAAAATTACAGCATAGGATTTTGTAAATTTAACATATGTTTAATTTTATTTTTTATGAATGAATGAATACCCATGCCTAATCTATATGGGGCATTAATAATATTAGTCAAGTATTTTACTTATTTCTTAATTTTATTTTTTATGAATGAATTATGAATACCATGCCTAATTTATTTTTTATGAATGAATACCATGCCTAATTTATATGGCACTCTTGTCTCAGTTCACTAAAACTTGATAGAACTTTATCAGTTTTCCTTTGATTTCCTTGAGTTTTATTTATAGTTGAATGCAACTCTGCAATCATTTTTGTCTTGTTATCTTTGATAATCTTCCCTATATTTTTGCACGAGCTCAAGTTTTTAACAATAACGGATTAAACTGTTTTTGATATCGTTAGTTTCCTACACTGCCATTGTTTTTCAATCTTTCCAGCTACTATATTTCTTATATATGTTTGTTCTTTGGGTACAGGATACGGTTGAATATATTGAGAATCAGATGCAGACTGTTGGGGAAAATGTGAAAAAGTTATATTCGGATATCGTGGGAGATTTACTTCCTTCAATTTCATGTGTTTTGGATGAGAAGGAAGACTCTGAATTCCCAAAAGATCAAGTTACTGATGCTGGGTTCTGTAATAAGCCAATCCAAAATTTCATGGAAAGATCTGCAAAGGCTAATACCAAGCAAACAACCAAGGATTCAAAGATTGATCATAATGCTGATAATGATGTTGTACATAAGACCAGTGCTTTGATTATGTCATCTTCAAAAAGTTCTGTCAAAAAAAGAAATATTGTTTCTCGTTCAAGACAGCATGTTGGGAAAAAGGATATTAAATCAAATCTTGGCATTGATGAAAATCAAGTAAATGAGAAAATGGTTGCAACCAAGGTATTCAATGAAATCACTTCGGCAGAACCAGATAGACGCATGCCATCACAAGGTTGTGAGATTTCAAATGAAGATCAAAATCCTGTAGCTAGTGTTTCAAAGCCAGCTTTGGATGAAGTGGCAAGACTTGCTTCTGAACCTGACCATTGTAATGAAATTAAAAATGCTTGTACTGAGCAGTTCCCTTATGTTCTGGTACAAGTTAAATCAGCTGAAGAAAAACAGATTGGTACGAGTTCTTATGATGGTGAGTATTTCCTTATGACTTTATCTCATGTTTATAATTTTGTATTTTTTCTCTTTGTTTTGGTTGATCTTTTTTAACTTCGGATGGGTCTTTTAATAGTATTGTTTTCTCTGGTAGGTTTATCTATGGATAGAACAATACAGTGTGATGATTGTTCTAATAGCATGGTGGTTCTATCTCATCCAGGTATTATTTCATATAATTCAGAAGTAGTTACTGAGTTTTGATATTTGGTTCACATCACTCTGAACTGTGAAGCATTTTAACTAACTATAGGCATTATGGCATCTTTGTTTAAAGCTTAAAAATGCGATTTTAATGCTACAACAACAATAACCAAGCCTTATCCAACTAAGTGGTGTCGGCTACATGGATCAAACGACATCATAATGTTCAATCGTATTTCATACCTCTATGCAACTCATTAATCTTTAGATTTTTCTGCCTCTTGTGATATGACTACCCTCCATATGAGCTACTCTCCTAATGTCTTCTCTCTACATGCCCAAACCACCTGAGCTGAGTTTCCACTATCTTGTCTAGTCTTACCGCACATCCAACACAACATCTTCATCTCATGCTTATTTTATTCTCGTGTTGGTTTTTTACTGCCCTACACTCCATCCATACAACACCGTCGATCTTACAATTGTGTGGTAAAGAAATTCTTTCAGCTTGAACGGTACTTTTGTATCACATAAAACACCTGAGGCCCTCATCCATTTCAATCACCCCGCTTGAATTTGATGGCTGTTATCTCTTTTTATTTCTCCGTCGTTTTATACTATGGACCCAAGATATTTAAACTGTGTAGCTTGTGGCATGACATGTTCTCCAAATTTCAACTCTAAGCTAGAATTCCATCAACTTTTGCTAAAGTTGCATTCCATATACTCTCTTGCTTCTACTCGGGCGGAAGCCATATGCTTCTACTAAGGCTTGTCTTCAAGTCTTCAACCTCACATTTAACTCCTCCCTCGACTCTCCGAGTAGGACTATATAATCCACAAAAAGTATGCATCTAGGTGATGGCTCTTGGATGTATTCCGTAAGTGCGTTCAAAACTAAAGTAAAAAGATAAGAGCTTAGAGTTAACCCTTGGTGCAGTCCTACAGTTATGTGATTTTAATGTTATGCACAAAAATGATTTATTTTATAGATTTTGTATATTACAGAAGCTATTTTCTATTAGGCTACAATTTTAAAGTCGTTTTTTTTTTTCAATTAAAATAAGAAGTGCTTACAATTATATATATATTTTTTCTTTCAAAAGCTACTGAAAATAACTTCTTACAATAATCAATTTTTTTTTTAATTCAGATTTTTTTTTCTTCAAAATGTTATCGAAACACTAAAATAATGTAAAGGTGGCTTTTTCATTAAAAAATTATTTGAGGCATTCCCATTTGCATGTATCATGGTGTTGGACTGTTGGCTGCTTTTGGCAAATATTGCATAAAAATAAATAGTTAAGAGGCAAAACAATTGTCCGGAGCAGGCAGTTGAATTGGTGAGCTGAGGGACACCCAAGGGGTTCTAACTAGGAGTGTTCAATCCCTGAAAGCGAACACAACCACTAATATACCAACATTTTCCTATAAAATAAATTTCAAAACAATTCGTTTGTAGAAAGTGATTTTTTCGATTTAAAACTAAATGATTCTGAATGGAAAAGTAAGTTGATTAAACCAAGTTTTAAATTCTACTCTTCTCTGTAGTATCCGATGAAAATGGTGCACTGGTATGCTACCTTGCTTTACATATAATTTTCTGTTCATTGCTTACTATTTTTCACAAAAAGGGACATTACTTTTGTTTGGAAATTTACATGCAAACCCCTAGTGGTTGGAAAAGGATGAGGTTGGATTGTTGTTCTGCTTCGAAACCATAGAAATCTGAATAACAACAGTGGCTCTAGGGGTGAAAGCATAGCACTTCATTCAACCTTTCCAACTGAAGTTAGATATTTTTTTTTCCGACTATGTTATAGGTACGAAGTAACCACCACCGTTTGACAGTAACCTGTTGGACACACAAGGTGAGCTCTCCACTTACAACGAAGTTTTCTCCATTTGCGAGAGTCGTGAATCAAATCCTTAACCACTTGCTTAACGTGCCCGAGCTCCTTCTCCCTCAAACCAACCACATGTTGGTTGGAATCAGGAATTATCCATGCAGATTATATACCTTTTTGGAACTTCTACATTAGGTTGCAGGGATCAGGTGTCTTTGACATGGGATTTGATTAATGCTTCACTCTTATGAATGTGTCAGAGCTACTCTATTGAAATGAAAATTATGCATAAAACACTCAATTCCTACAGGGTAGAATTTGGTTATTTGAATTTAATGAATTCCTCACGTTTTATCTTCCATTAATAAAGTATTTTTAGTTGCCCCTTTTTTTTTTCCTTCCATCTTTTATGTTTGAGGGTGGGGGCATGGTGAGAATTCTTGCTAACACAATTATTTTTTGGTATTGAGTCCAATTTGAATGTTTAATATTTTGTGATGATTTAATAGCCACATATAGGTGCAGTCACAGTTATGTGATATGATTTAATATGCACATATAGGTGCAGTTACTATGATAAATGTTGGTAGGATCGTGATTCAGATCATGGGATCCCATGATCCTACGATCCACGAAACACAAAACTTTGATGTGATGACTATAGGATATGAAGTAATCACACTGAAATTGGTATGATTGCGAGTTGGTTCCTGTCTGGACTTTTTCCCAAATTGGGTAAATTTTATAATTTGTACGAATTTGAGTCGGGTCTTCATGATTGTTGCTCTGTTCAGATCTTCATAACGGCAAAACCTCTTTCTTCTCTCACGGCCTATCTCTCACACCTTCCTCCACCTGCGAAGCCACCTCATTTTCTTCCGGAGGGACTGTGACACGGCCTCCTCCCTCTTCCCTTTATTTCTGTTTCTTTCTTGTGGTTCCTCTGTTATCAGTAACTCCGTCTTTGTTTCAGTTCAATCTCTGTTCTATTCTGTGGAAATCTAGAATTATTGTTTCTAGCCTTGATTTATTTTGAACATAGTTTTGAGTTATTTATGAGTTTATGGTTATCGCTTAGTTTAATGCTGTGATTTAGAAGTTATTTTCTTCATGTATACTTTTTCCCTATTATCTTACGATCCTTGCTACAATCCTCAACTTACAATCTTTCAACCACCTCTTGATCTTACATAGAGACTCAACTTTCTCAGCATCGACTATAATACTTTTTTAAAGCAGATTTGTTTTCGACTATGTAGATATATAAGCAGATAGTATTAAACCATTCAGTTTCGTGTTGTTCTTATATCATGTTAATTAGTACCAATATTTTTTATCATCTAAGAAATTTTCAAATTTATTAAGTTTTGATGTAACAATGATCATTACTGTTATAGAACAAGGTCATAAAACCGTGCAAGAAGATCATCTGAAGCTTGAGGAAACTTGTGTTATGGTGACCGGAGATGATCTCGAATTAGTTCCCAAAGAAGTTGGTAATCTGAAGGCTAACAAGGTACAAGCAGTCCTACCCCCTTCTCTTAAAAAAATTATCTTTATCTGGTATGCATTCGCATTAAACCTCCAACTAAAAATACATTTTCTGGTTTTAAGAAAACAAGGCGGCAAGGCTTTTCTTTATCCAAGAAATCTTCTAGAAAGCAAGAGTATAAGGAGCTTGCAGTGTGGTATGGAAACAGTGAAAAAGCAAATGGAGTTTCAATGAAGAATTTAGATCAAACATTACAGGAGGATCAAAAGAAATTACTGCTTCATAGTGTGTCTGAACCTGAATGGGAGCTTCTGTAGATATCTGGATGAGTAAATTGTGCAAATACACAATCAATCCTACAAACTTGATTTCCACTTCTAAGTCCTTATGAAGGATATTAATGTACCCTTCAGGGAATTTTAGATGTTGAGAAGATTTAAATTCCTAAAATATCTCTCCACGCAGAATAATCTGTAACTTTCCTTATTTTATAAAATATTGAACACATCCTATTTGCATATTATTCACTTGTTGACATTGTCAATTGCATGTCCTTTCTGATTGAGTTCATAATCCTAAAACTTCTTTTGGTGGCCTCTGAATGATATATGTGTGTATAGTTCTATGTTAATTATTTTTTATTTTTTTTAAGAAGTTCTATGTGAATTAATTAATGATGTACAAATACTAGCTTAACTTGAACTGTAATCCTGGTTCATTGATGTGAAAATCGTTTACATGGGAACAATATTAAGCCCATAGTTTTTTCAAATTACAATATTAACAATGATTCTATGTTTAACGTTTTAGACCCTTTTGTGTGTATTACTACTAACTCGTGCCATTGTCAATATGGTGTACATTATTGTTTCTGTGTTATAAAAATGAAGTTTTGCCTTGACCGACGAGAAAATCTTTTGGCGTAAGAATGACTATAAATTATATAACTTGGTAAGATAATGGTGCTCTAGGTACAAATGGAACTGAGTAGTGCAAATTACTTGAAACTTGACCACCTAACCCACCATTGATATTTAATTGATTATGGCTATAAAGCATGTGGCTTCTCTTAAGGACCAAGTTAGCTTCATCAATGCAGCAGTCACTTGGTGTCTTAATCCAGCTTCTCTAGAGAGCTCATATATTTGGCGTCTTGTTCCATAAAATGTCCTCCATTATTGATCAATAAAATTGAAAGGGAAGTTTAATGGGAAATACTTAGAAAGTAAAAGTATTATTTTGTTTGTTCTGTTGAGATGGTAAAAGGATGCGGAGATATTTGATATCTTGGAACGTACTCGCATCTCTTCTCCGTACTTAGTATGTGCAAATTTTGTTGCTAGGTTTTTCTTTTTTAAAAATGTAAACGTATGTCGAGGATAAGCAAGACTTTTATTTTCCTTCTTTCTTCTAAAGAGTCAAACGGTGAAATTCACACACATTAAATGCTTAGAAGTGGAGGCTCGAACCTTTGTACATCAAATATTTATGTGATCCTTTATCATGAGTTGTATTCACGGAAAGATGAGAACGAGTTTCAATCAATCGCTTGTTGGAAAATACTCCCTCCGTTTTAAAATATAAGCAAAAATTCGTTAACAAAAGTTAATATATTTTGTTCAAAATTTGTATTAGATATACATCAACTTATGTTGATCTTTTTTTGCTTACATTTTGGGACGGAGGGAGTACATGTATAAAACGGATATTAGGAGTGCATGAGTATATGCCAGATATTTTTAGCTGTACATGGCCTACATAACTCAGCAGCCACAGCTTCAAGTAGCATTGCCTTTAAAACAAATTTATTTCACATTGTTTTGTCCCCCTATAGCCACTGCTCTTGCTAGAGCACCAACTGTGCATCTCAAACTTTCAAGTACTTTTTGGTTTAGATTATTGTAGCCAAATTAACAGCTCTAAAAAGTTGCTTTGGATGTCTGCTCAAAATAATATACTAATAATAGCCCAATAAACAAGGGCCTGGATAGAGGGACTATAACTAATTAATGGTTGCCTAAAGCCAGCAAATCTGACAACGATGCTGATCACAAATTCACAATTTATGACTTCAGAGGTTTATTAAGCTTGGTTACTGCAAAGTTCTAAGGAGTCAAGGTGCAATTTCTTAAAAAAAATAAAATATTCTTGCTATTTTATTTGAATAATTAGACAATTTTTATCACTGAAATTGTATCTAATGGTCAAATCCGTTAGTAACTTTTACTAATTAGTGATTTGAAATTATAACACGTCAGTTAAAATAGTGTCTCCATTAATGTCAGTCGTTCAGGAGTATAACCTAAACACGTTAAGTAAAGAGTAGGTTATAGAAGAATATCGTTAACCCGCTAAGACATCATCAAACTAGTCAAAACTCAATAAAACCACGTATTAAACCGGCACAACAAACCAGGTTGGATCACTAAGTGACTATAGCATTGAAAATTATGTAAAAATCCGTAGTTTGGATTCAAACCAAGTCAATTTATGCTTAAGTAAACCAAGTCAAGCAACCACTAAGCCATTCAACAATTCTTGTTTACTTAAGCATATTGATTTTTTATTAGATACAATGATTTCACAGGAGACACAGTTTGTCCGATCAAAGATAGAAGAACCACACTAGTGTGTATTATATACCAAATGTGGCATAATACACATTTACAAAGTTTATTTATTATAAGTACAATTTTAAGATAAAGTTTTAACATTTATCTAAATATGTGCTTACCCAACAAGTGAAAACCTTTTCAACGTGCAATTGAAACAGGAAGAGATAACTCATTTACAAATAATGAAAGGAAATAAGGTCTTCCTTTTTATGGGACCGATGATGGGGAAAGGATCACATGGAGGAGATTGGAGAAGGATAACTACGTACGTTGATAGCAATGCTTTCATAGCATCCATTCCACACATGCCGTCACCCAATGAAAAGTCAAATACAAAATTAAGTATTTCCACTAATTATGTGAAGATATGAATAATTGATGATATTTAAATCTTATATTCGTTTCAAAGTTGAAATAACAGTAGAAATTAGGGACAACAAATAAAATTGGCCATCAATTTTTTTTCCGTCACCAGCAGTTAGTGACATAATCGAGACAAATTTTGTGTTTTTCCGTCTTCATATTTTGATCGCACAACTTTTCCTAGTAGCGAACGTAAAAAAATACGAGTGTTCCTAGTTCCATTCCATTTGTATTGATTTTGAGACCAAAGATCATATGATCAAAGATTAGTAGATTTCAGTTTGTTCTCAGTCAATTAACTGTCAAAGCAATTACAATTTAAACAAGAAATGTGGGTGAAAATTGTTTTGCACGCAATACTAATACTGGTGTTTTACTAAGATTATTTTTATAGGTACTATTTTGAGATAACATGCATACTATAAATAAATTAAGCCTCCTTCATTCCGTGTAAACTTGTTTACTAGATTCTCTCTTTGATTCACTTCTTTTAAATATACAAGATCAAACCCTTGTTGTTGGTATGTGTAATCATAAAATCATTTTTGTTTATCAATAAAGACAACTCACAGTTTGACTTGTAAGTATCCTCTTTCATGTTTGGTAGGCAGTGGCCACTACACTACAAGTTGTTGAGTCCAGCTTAGGTTGAAGTGCATTTGAGCTTCTAATAGAACAAGACAGTACGTATATGGCCACTTGCTATTATATCATTCATAGGACCCCCTCTTACTGCTTACGTCCCTGTCTTTCAATAAATTATTTTTCATTTACTACTCTATTTCTTTCTAATTTTCAAATTGTCATCAAACTTTTTTGTCAAGTAATTTAGTGGTTAAAATTCACTTTTTAAAATGAATAAGTAGGGTATTCAGAGTTCGAACCTCAATTTTGTATATATTATACAATGTCTCTATCAACTGAGTTATGTTCATAAAAATATTGACATCAAAATTTTCTTGCCCGTGATTTCGTATTTCGGAATTAGAATAAGATAACAAGTTTTTGTTTTTTAAACAAAAGTGTTTCGTCAACACTTATTTTTTATATTCCTACATGACATCTAGGTAGTTAGTTTTTGTCCTATTAGTTAATTAATTCAATTGAGTAGATAATTAATTCAATTTAATTTAAATTGAATTAACATCTACTCGACTAAATTAACCATATTTTTTAATGTTATTAAACCGATATTGCATGAGTTAAAAAAATGAATATCCATATCTCATTAATGTTTTTAAATAAACGTGGTTATATTATGAAAATTAGGAATTATAAAATATAGGACAGAAACTTATTGAAGCCTCCATCGGAATGGACTGTTATTTTCATGTTATCAAATTGTTGCTATCTAAATATACATTAACTGAACCATGGATATCAATCATTGACAATAAACCAATTCTTTTTAATGAGCATTTAAATAACGGGGAGAATTGCACTACTAGAAATGTGATCTTTGAAAAGCATTCAATTTATTGTTAGTTACGGATATCAATCTACATAGCCCTCAAAACTTGACTCCAACCCAAGGATCCATATGTTTGGCTTAGGGATGATAATGGATAGGGTTTGAATAGGGTATTATGCTCCTCGTCTTCATACCCGTAGTTTGAAAAATATGTATTAGACCAATATATGTGTACGTAGCCATCTTAATATTTGTACTTGTAACCTATGGGTACATAATTGTCTACACGTGTACTCATTACCCTCATTTTAACTCAAATAAGTTGATCAATCATAAAATCTAATATTATTTAAACACGATTAAAAAATTATTCAAAGTTTTTAATACTGAATTATACAAAAATTATAAATGAAATTATTTAACTTATCCAAAATTTTAAAAGTCTAAATATTTTAAATGAGTAAATATTATAATAAATTCAAAAACTTGCTAAGTGTAGTATCCTCAACAAATTATATAAAAAGTTCTACATCATATTAATTATTTATCTCGTCATAATCAAAAACTTGAAAAAATGTAAATGGTTGTATTTTATGTGTAAAATACAAAAGGAATTTCTTTAGAGAGGTGTGACAGAAGGGAGGAAGGTTAGTAGGATCAAGAGAAATTCGGTTTGCCAACCACACATGCCCCTTCACACTATATGAGGGTAAAGTAGTATGTTGAGTTCATTTTTTTTTAGCAATGATATATGAACAACCATTAGTGACAACTTTTAAGACAACTTCTATTTTCTCTATTTCTATTGGTCAAAAATAATAGAGAGAAAAAAAGAAAAAGAAAGAATAAAAACATGATGTGAGTATGAGAGAGAAAATTGTCAAAAAGTTGTTGGAAATTGGTTGTACAAAAATCATTATTCTTTTTTTTAGTGTAAGTTTTTTTTTAAATGGCTAAATTTTATTGCAACTAGCATCTAGATACAAGGCCTCCAAAACAGTCCAACCACAACAAGGCAACACTCAAACGCATAAACAAAAACAAAGTCCCAAAAGGAAGGTAATAAGAAGCCAATAAAAACACCCGTCCAAGTTTACCCACTTTTTTTTGTGGTGTAAGTTGAACTATATATAAAAAAGAACTGATGTAGTGTAATTATCCCTAAAAAAAAATATTGTAGTGTAATTAAACCACAACCACCAAGATTTACAGCTAATTAAACACGTTTCAAACAGTGGTTCAACTAGAAAATAGTACGGTATAAACAAGTTTTTAGATTATTTCATATTAAATTATGCATATGGCCGCCACTTCTTTTCATAGCATATAATTTTGCTTCATCCACCCACTTTTGCCAACAGTTTACATACAAAATTAAAGCATAACGGAGTAACAAAATGAAAGATAGACTTGCATTTAATAAACCTCATAAATAAAACTACTTTTCAAATTTTATTTTAGTGTGAGCTCATATATGTGATGCAAGATATGCTTTTAACTATGTGAATGTGCCAAACGTCCCTATCAATAAAAAAAAAACTAACTTAACTAATTTGGTTAGGAGTTCCATGCATTTGCAAGGGATTCATGTTTCTCCATTTAATATTAACAAGGGTTTTTCAATAAAGAGAGCTAACTTAGGTTTAGGTGTGTGTTTGAAATCGCTTTTGACAACAAATTTCGCGTCCAAATACAATATTAACGTAGAAATGATGAAGCTGCAAAACCAACTTCTACCAAAACATCAAAATCCACTGTAAAAATGGTAAAAACCACCGTTAAACCAAACAATCACTAAAAAAAATCTTAATTTCCTACCAATTATAAGAACCAAAACACAAACAAATGAGATGGTTCGTAAAAAGTAATAATCCAAAGAAAATATTTTTGTTTAAATTTGTATGCTAAAAAAGCAAAAGATGCACATGACTGGGTCAACTATTGTATGCTTGGTCAATTGTCCAAATTTCAAATGATATTTCTGACTTGTGAAAATTGTCATAGCATATATCAACAACAACTGCCTAATCAATTGAAGAATCACAACTGAGACAGACTCTGCACCTGAACGCAAAGTTATCCCTAAATAACTGAAAAAAGCTGAAAGAAGAATATATAAGTACCATATATTAATATTAATATTACACACAAAACTAAACTAAAGGGTAAATATGACAATCACCAATGTTATTCACATAGCTTGAAATCACATAGACTCATGTTTATAGCCAAAAAAATGTCCAATCATTATTTTATCCTTAAGTAAGAAAAAATTCAATTCTATGACAGGACATTTTCAGTTCTTGTCTTTTTGTGTGGCTTAAGTCTTGTTACTATTATTTTTGAATCACAACAAACATGATTCCAAGATATCTTAAAGCTAAGGTAACATCCTACCCCACAAGATGCTAAGGTTAAAAGGTTACAACTTACATTTAAAATCTCACTTTATCTTCCATAATTGAGGACTAGATTGTCTGTTGCAAATGCTTCACGCAGTAACTGATCTGAACCGTTGAAAAGTAATTTAACAGTTTTGATTTATTTGTTCGGTTTTCACATAGTTTGATCTCAACCATCGATTGAAGATCGAACGGCTGAGATCTGTTACAGCAAGACGCTGTTACAGCACCAAATCTTGTTCCCATAATTGAAATAGTGCAAAATTGTGATTTAACTTCCGTGGTCAATGTAGAGATTATTTGATAAATAGTCTGTAAATATTTTTGTTAGTATTCGTTAAATCTAAATGTCTTCTTTAACCTTGATCAATTTTTAAAGTCGGCCTCAACTAAACTTTTGAGGAAAAAAATTAAAATAATCAAAAAATAGAAAAATACTCAAAAGAAACCAAAGGTGTTCTTTTTTTCACATTCCATGTAGGATCGTGGAACCCTCCTCTTTCTCTCTCTACATCTTTTTGCAGACACTACTATTATATAAGAACATGATTAGGTGACAAGTTTATCTTCACTCTTTAGTCCTTTTTTCATTCAAAAACAAATTGTGGGTTGGGAACAAAACCCAAGGAAATGGTTTCAGTGCTTGTAAATGCTCTGTTTCCAACTCTGTTTCTAACTCTGTTTCTGTTTTCCCACCAAACAAAATCAGAGGATTTTAACTCTTTCAGCAATGAGACCAACTTTGAAGTCAGTAACATTGCAGGAACATGTAACTTGTTCCGTGGCAAATGGGTCTACGACGCTTCATATCCTCTCTATGACCCTTCAACTTGTCCTTTCATAGATCCACAGTTCAATTGTCAGAAACATGGTCGCAAAGATAAGCTTTACCAGAAATATAGGTGGATGCCATTTTCTTGTAACATGCCAAGGTACAATTTTTGTTACCATTTTGTGTTTTTTTATTGGTTTTTATGGTTGTAGCTAAATGTGGTTGTGATAAATTGTTTTGCAGGTTCAATGGTTTGACCTTTCTGAAGGGAAATAGAGGGAAAAAGATTATGTTTGTTGGTGACTCTTTGAGCTTAAATCAGTTCAACTCATTGGCTTGTATGATTCATGCTGCTGTACCAAATTCTAGAAGCACATTCAGACAAAGAGATGCTATCTCCTCAGTCACATTTGAGGTTAGTTCTTTTCATTCCTTCACTTTTATGCTATGAAGCACAGACACTTTTCGGGTTAGGCGTGTCCTGGTGTCGGACACGTGTTGCGTACGACAACAATACTTGTAATTATACTGAATTATGGAATTTTCTCAAATTATTAGTAATGTTGACGTGTCAGTGTCTGTATCATGTTCGTTGTCCATGTCCGTATCGATGCTTCGTAGCTTTTATGTCTTTTGTGCTTTCATTGTTTCGAAATTTAAACCAATAGTGTAAGAAAATATTGTTTTTTGTTTATTTTAATGATGTTAGGCTAACAAAGTCATGTCATTTTCTGTTTTGCTTTTTGAAACTTTTGTTGTGTTAGTACAAAATTGAACTGAAATTTTGTGACACTTAAATATGATCTATTTGAGTATTACAAGCCTTGAGGTTAGAACATGATGGTGTGCATATTTCTGTATTAAAGTGAAGTTTGAGCAATAAAGAATTGATGTGATTGGTTGGAGGCTTTCCTTTGTGTTGGGGACATTTTCTAATGATAATTTAAGAGAGATAATAAATGTTTGTCTTCATATACTCAAACCACTTTTGTGGCAATTTTCTACCAATTCAAACATGCACATAATGTAATTTTTTTCATCTAGTCAAGATCAACAAAGAGAAAAAAAAACGGTAGTAGTACCACTCTTTATTTTTTGAGATAATAGTACCACTCTTTATTGTTTCTCAAACTTTTATTATTAGAACAGACGTGGAGTTTCAATTGCCACAAATTCATTACGTATTTTATTTATGATGAAAAGTGGAATTGTTTCTTTCCCTTCTTACTTTATATTCAAAACTTGCTTAAAGCAAACTGCAGTAATTTTCAACAGTTCCTATGCAAAAGAACTAGACAAGAAAATGAACTTTGGCCCTCTCAAAATAAAAATAAAATGATCTTTGTTTTTGACATAGAAAACCTTACTTCTTTTCTAGTCCATCATGTTGGCTCTCTATGGAAAAAACTTAGTTTATTTTTTTATCCTATAAATCTTTGTCAAATAAATTTATGTTTAGAGCAATGATTATTTTATTGTTAAACATCCGGTTTTTATATTAACACTTTGAAACCTAAAGTTTTGTTGGTATTTAACATCTAATGATTTATTCTATACTATTTTTTTAATTATTATAAAGTGAATTTAAATTTTGAATTAATTTTATGAGTAACAACCAAATTTCGGATACCAAAAAATCCTAATCTTTTTTTAATTCACTACATTTGTTGTAACTAAATTATGATGAAGACAACGACTGCAACAAACATTGCTTTACGAAACCCTTTTTTTTTTCTCATGGTCCCATGGTCCTGTTTCCGCAAATGTAATGAATGATAATAATTTGCTATTTATCACTTTTTTTCCATACACCTACCAGAAAATCTGATTAATTGCTTCATAATGTTTGTTTATCATATAAGTTTTCATAATGCTATTTATATAATGTGGCTGGTATAATTATTGTTCATAAGTACATCAAACTGGAATTTTAATAGTGACATACTAACATTGAACATTAAGACAATGGTTATAGCTTGTGAAATAAGTAAATAACTAACTACATATAATTTATGAAAAGAACGTGAAAATGAACACGAGAAATCTATCTATCTATATAAATAAATGTTATTGTTTTTTTAGGAGTATGGGCTTGAGTTATTTCTATACCGGACAGCATACTTGGTGGACCTTGATCATGATCAAGAAGGACGAGTATTGAAGCTTGATTCAATCAAGAGTGGTGAAGCTTGGAGAGGAATGGATGTGTTGATCTTCAACACGTGGCATTGGTGGACCCACACTGGAAGCTCACAACCGTAGGATCATTTTCTCACATTCATTTTTATTGCAATGATTAATTAATGATGCTAATGTTTTTGTGACTTGAATTCATGACAGATGGGATTATATTCAGGAGAATAAAAAGTTGTATAAAGACATGAATCGTTTTGTTGCATTCTACAAAGGACTACAAACTTGGGCTAGGTGGGTTGAAATGAATGTTAATCCAGCACAAACCAAAGTCTTCTTCTTAGGAATTTCTCCTGTCCATTACCAGTAAGTTATTAATATCTAATTAATTAATTTTAAGCATTAACACATAACTTTTTTCAACCCTCTAGTTCTTTGAACTCATGTTCTCCTGAACAATGAACAATTCATACCGACTCATTAACCACTTGAGTCCAATTACTTGGTTAGTTAACACATATTTAATTCATATAGACTGTCATTGTGAATATTGTTTACATCAATCAATTATAATTATCATATCATTAAAAACATTTAATTTGTTCATTTCTACTTCTAAAATATCACACACACACACATATATTATGTTCATTGACATTGAACATTTTTGTACACTATTAAATTTAAGCTCTAATAACTTATATGGTGTATGGTATTAGGGGGAGAGATTGGAACCAACCAACAAAGTCATGCATGAGTGAGAAAGAGCCATATTTTGGTTTGAAATACCCTGGAGGGACACCAATGGCTTGGATGGTGGTGAACAAGGTGTTGAGAAGGATGAGTAAGCCAGTTTATTTCTTAGATGTGACAACTCTATCACAATACAGAAAAGATGCACATCCTGAAGGTTATAGTGGTGTTATGGCAACTGATTGTAGCCATTGGTGTCTTCCAGGACTTCCTGATACTTGGAATCAGCTTCTCTATGCAGCACTTTCTCATTGAAAAAAAAAAACAACAACTAGAGAGGCTTGACAGCTTAATTTGTTTATAAGGTTCACAACTTATTTTAGAGGAAAATCCATTGTTTTCAACTTTAGGAAATACTTGATTTGATGTTTGGGTTCTTGTAATTGGGCAATAAAGGTTGGATAGTCCAATGTCTAAAATTGTAAATGTTCATTATTTAGGCAGCAATTTGCCTTTAATTGTACCAAATATGTTTTTCAATTTGAATAGTATATTTTGGAAGGATTTGGTGTCTTGATGTAAATCAAGTAGATGCTGAAGTTCCCTTTTCTAAAGCAGTTGATTTTAATAATAAAAAAAAATTGCAAGAGAATCTCATGTAATGTTGCCAACTAGAGCAGTTATAATTTATAAGCTTCACATGTCAGATTTGAATGCACGCTGTTTACACTCCAAGGATCACGCCATTTGCCCATTGGTGCCCAAATATTCAATTAGTGTTTACTAGTATCATGTTAAAACTGTCTGCTTGATATCATGATGGATGTGTCAGAATTACGGTTGCTCATTTTGATTTTATGAAAGCTCTAAAATGTAGCTTTTGGAAAATCATAGTAGATTATAATGATTCTATCACCCACACCGCGATACCAAATATAGGCGAAGTAAATTCGTGCGATTCACAATAAATGATGTGTGGAGTGTGATAGTATAATATTGAGGGAGAGTAGTTTGTCGGCCATTACAATACTACTTAACTTTAAAGATTAGTCTTTATAGTTGCACGTAAAAGATACTTAATTTAAAAAAAAAAAGTTTATAAGATCAAAATTTAATAGCACATATATTGTGCGTAATATAGCACTATATCAGCTCACTAAGTTAAAACTTATTAATCAACATACTAGTTGTCTGAAATATTGTAAGTTTCAAATTCTACACCAAGTTATTGCAATAGAAACCAAAAATATATGTGTTAACCTTATGAGAGAAATTTTACTTTGCGTAAAAAAATTTATGTTCATATAATGATATGATGATGGGTTGAATTGAAATAAATGGAAGGAATATGAATAACATCAAGCGATGAACCAATAAATGAAGCAATATGGTATATTCAAGAGTTCTCCAGTGGCAGTGTAATAACAAAACATTCCTTCTTCTAAGCTTTGACGTGTCTCAATTAATCTGACAAGTTAGCTCGTGGCATTGTTTGGATTAAGAAGCTGAATCACTGCAATTGGTTTGAAAACGATTCCTAGGCTACTTTGTTACACCACATGTCCTTCCCCATGCAAACCTCATCCTCTTCACATTTCAGACTTCAAACCGACATGTCCCTTTCTTGTTATTTTAAACTCACACTTCAACTTCTTCTTCATAGTAGAGAGGCAGAGCAGTGTATCATTGTTTTCAAACTCAAACGTGAGATAACAAAACAAAAACAATGGCATCTGAACAAATGCTTCGCAGAGGAGTGTACCATGAGACGTTTTTGGAAGTAAGAGAGGTTCATATCCAGAAACATGGAAAAAACCTTGACAAAAACTTTGCTGCTGCTGGGAATGATATTAAGGAAAGAAATAAAAGAGGGGGTGATACTGATAACAAACATCATATTGGAGGTTATGTGAACAAGTTTGAAATGAAAGTTGTGGAAGAAGATGCTAAAGGATTGAGGGACAAAGAGGAGAAAGAAACAAGAGACAGAGTGAAGGCAGAGCATGGAACAACAATAGACCATAATAGATGTCAGAAGGCAATGGATGATACCAATGCGAATGCCCAAGAAAGAGGAAAACAAGAAGCAAGGAATAAGGAGGAGAAATCAGAAACCAAAAGAGTTTCACAAAATAAGGTTTTTATTTCTTTTTGTATATCAATGCCTCATCTAGATATCTATCTATCTCTTATATATACATTGATTCATTAAAAGCTCTATGTTTTTCTTTATAACCATCCTTATAAAAAAAAAAACCATCCTTATCAACATTTTTATTTGAAAATAGTACATGAATTAAGTGAATTAACTTAGTTATTATGTTTCCTGAAACTTGATATGCAATTTGCAAAATTTGTAGTCATTTTATTGTAGAATCTAAGGAACCTTTGCTGTAAAATTGTAACTCATAGGTAACTCATAGAAATTTGGCAATTGTAATTAGGAATATAAGGAGGGGCCATCAGAAAAATCCACCACCAAAAGCTTACAAGAAAGGCAAGAGCAGGACCAAGAAGGAATGGAGAAATCCGGTGCTGTTTGTAAACTTCCACAGATGACTAATGGAAGCAACACTGTGGAATGCTATCAGGGAGTTCGAGATAACAAAGCAAAAGAGCAAGGTGTGATTGGGGAAACTAAAATCCAGCATGCAGAAAAAATGAACAAAACTGAAGAAAGTTTACACAGTCAAGAGGGAGGGAAAAGAAACAAAGTGTATGCTACTTATGCAGACGCTGTGAAAGCAAATGATTCCACAAAGAGTGTGCAACAACAAGAGCTAAATGAAAACATAGCTGAAAAAAGCTTTGAAGGAAAGAATGAACAACTTCAAGATGATGTTGAGCAGATAGTGAAGGAGCCATTGGATAATAAGGTTATTGATGGTGGAAGTACTGTGTTGGGAGCTGTAGGTGAAACTGTGGCAGAGATTGGAGAAAACATGATTCAACCAGCGAAGAAAGTGATGGAAAAGAGTGAAGAGGGAAACGAGGGTGGAGTTTTGGGTGCCATAGGTGAAACTGTTGCAGAAATAGCACAGACAACTAAGGTGCTTGCCCTTGGAGAAGGGGAAACAGAATCAAAGCAGTCACACGCTAGTGTTTGATACCCTCTTTATAGATATAATCCAAATCTGCCTTGTGGAGTTGTAAATAAATAAGAATTTCATTACGTGGTTCGATAAAATAATACAAGTATATGTAATTTAGACTTCTATTTTGCATCCTTAAAGCAAATGTGTGTTCCTTCTTCTTGCTAGTAAAGAGCTCTATATATATTTTAGCAGTTTCATAAAATTGATAAATCATATAACAATGAACAATCACTTTGTTTTATTTGTGAGCAAATATTGTGGAAAGTTCACTTTGCTATGATACAACTTACGTCTTACACCAATGATTTCGATCAAATTTTTAAAAAAATAAAGGCATATAAATAAATTTAAAACAACTTTTGAAGCTCAATTATTGTGGACAATGACTTCAACCAAAGGGCTGATAACATTTCCAATCAATCACATTCAATAGGAAAAACACAAAAAGAAACTAAATAAGACAAAGACCAAGCACGCATTCAGACATCGGTGGTCCATCTGATTGGATGGACCACTACCATGTTCCGAATGCGTGTTTTCCTTCCTGTCAAGGAATCCAATTTCAACAAGATGAACATGGAATTATTGAATGATGATAAAAACCATGTAAAAGCAAAATCATACATAAACGTACAAGAACGATCATCATACAGATACTAGTTCTATATATAGTTCAAAGTAATAAACAAATTAATTCACAGATATTATAACAGTAAAAGTACGAATCAAAACTATAATTCTATTAAACACAATATAGTAAATTCTGTAGATAAAAACCAAACATCAACCTTAAAAACCCTAAATCACTCCCAATCAAAAAAAAAAATCAAAGACCAAGAAACTCTGTCTCTCTCAGCAGGGGATCTTAGAGGTGAACCACTCCATGACATGCAATGGAGCTTTGACCAATTCAAGCGCAAGTTCCACAATTATCGTTAAACACAAACAACAAGGGCATATACAAGTAAGCGCCAATCTGCAAAATATGAATAAAAGTTATGATTTTTATAGTGATTAGATCGAAACCCAAATCAAAGTAACCCAGAAGAGAAGAAGGGTACTAACCCGACAATCCAGATGAGTACACCAACGATTGAGATGAGAAGACAGAGAAAGGCGAAAGGAAGACCTAATAGAAAACCCAATGGTCTGCATTCACCTTCTGAATTGCACATCTTTTCTGATCACTACTTCCTTTCTTAACTCTTTCAATCTCTTTTCAAAGAACAAACTGAACCCTTTTTCTAGATTATACCAAACTACAATACTGCCACATCAGTAATAGATAGCCTTTTTTTTTTTTTTTATTATTCGACT
>Ga0228711_1002605_pt1 | contig 27840 bp, 19 predicted proteins | sample MedpolnodulmetaG_2_FD_177996 | JGI IMG/M metagenome (GOLD analysis project Ga0228711, IMG submission 177996) | Root nodule microbial communities from Medicago polymorpha collected in Santa Monica, California, United States - brown nodules | ecosystem: Host-associated > Plants > Roots > Nodule... | reverse complement strand
AAAAAAACAGAGAGATAAAAAGAAAATAATAATACTCATTCATATACACTATGGCAAAAACCATTGCTTCACTTGTTCTAGTTCTTTTTGTTGTAGCAATTATTAATGGCTATAGTGTTGAAGGTGTGGTGCAAGATTGTCCCCATTTGTATTACTTGTGTTATTACGTTTATCCTAATGATTGTTCCGGGTATTATGAGATGTGTACTCCTAACAAAGGTCTTGAATCCACCGTAGCTAAATGTGGAAATCCTAAAGCTGAAATCCTTCCATGATGAGAGAATTTGTTGTCATGGTTTGTGTGCTATTGATATCTATCTATATATATAATTTGTGTAAGTGAGTTAGGGTGAAAATATTATGATATCAAAACAATATATCTAAATAACCTTTATGGACCCTCATTGGTTGTGCCTTAGCTAGATAGCTAGCCTTTTGGGATTGTGTTTTTTTTTTTTTTTTTTTTTAAACTCGGTATCCGATCTAAGGATCGAGACTAATCTGAGGGGACCAATCCCACCGCCCACTTGCGGTGGCTCCGTTTAAAGCCAGAGCAAGCTCTCTATGGACTTAGCCCACCGAAATTGGCACTAGAGGGAATCGAACCTGAAACCTTTGGAGGAGCAAACTCCAAGATCCCAAGCCAACCTTAAATGGGTTTTTTGGGGTTGTGTTTTATTGTGCCATGTTATGGTTGTATCTATACTATATATAAAGCAAACTACCCCTTTCAGCACACTTTTTTGTTGGACTTTTCTTTCCAAAAATACCCTTAATTTTAAATACAAATAACACATATAACAAATAAGAATAAATTTAATTTAAGGAGAAAACTTACACATTGTTCCTTATGAATTGTTCTTACTGTTAGCCAATTACTCCCTCCGTTCCTTTTTAAGTGTCGTTTTAGAATTTTAACACAAAAATAGCGAGGTGTATTTTTGCACACTTTTTTCCTATTATACCCTCGTTTTAATCCACTAATAATTTCCTATTTATTTGCACACACTCTATCTTTCAAATAAATTCAATATGTAACAAACAATTGTTACTTACTTCTCTCTTTCTCCAAAAATTCCTATTTTTTTGCGCGCTTTATCTTTCTCTCATAACAAACAATTTTCAATTTTCTAAATATTGTGCATATCTCTTGATAATTTTAACAAGTTTATATATAGAATTTTAACTCTTCATGAAACTATTATCATAGGTAACAAATTTTTGTTTAAATTTGAAGATAACAAGAAACAAATTTTGTTTTAAAACAAAACAAAAAACTTTGTTGAAAAAAAAACAAACTTTAGTTTTCCAAATATATAGCATTAATTAATTTTATTGAAAAATATAAGAATAATCGACAAAGGGTATAATTGACAAATCATACCCTTAAAATACAAAAACAACAGTTAAATAGGAACGAAAAATTCACCCTAAAAAGACACCTAAAAAGGAACGAAGGGAGTAATAAGTAGGGTTCTCACAATTCATAGTTTGTTCCCGCATTGCTTAGTTTTTCTCAACCTCTCTCAGCCCTATGCATCAGAATTCAGAATTAACCTGTAAGTTTTTTTCTTTTTCTTTCATGTTACAACTAATCAAAGTCGATTAATTTTATGGATTATTTGACTTTGCTGGGTTTATAAGTGATTATGATTCAAATTGTTTACGATTAATTTCAAGGATTATTTGAGTTTGCTGGTTTATAATTGCTTATACAAACTATGATAGCGTGACTTCTTTTTTTATATAAAGAGAACCGTGGTTTTTTTAATTATTAAATAAATCATTATTTTGTTTAATAAAGGCAATATAGCTTCAGCAACGTATGTAACGTCGGTGCCGATGATGACCTATGATTTATTTTGTTGAATAAAGAGAACCGTGATTTATTTTGTTAAATAAATCATTATTTTGTTTTTATGCATTGACAATATTTTGTTTATAAATCAATATATCAATAATTTCCATTAATATTTTAAAATTTAATCAAAATTATACAAACAAACATAATAAAACAATCACACGTGTTAGCGAAGTAGAAAGAGCGGACACACGGACACGATAGTGCCTGTCTTTCCGCTAGATATATATAATTGAAATATAATTCGTATGTGTGTTATTTCTTGTGCCATGGAATATCACAATATCTAGCTTCTTTTTTTTATTTTTTTTATTTCTTTCTTGAAGCATATATTCCTTTTAGTTCATATATATTTCCCTCTTTCATTACCCAAAAAAAAGGAGAAAAAGGCAATGTTCATATAAAATTGGCAACGTGCTTGGAGTTTCAACCATGATTGAAATTGAGTCAAGACTTAAAGATAATAATATTATTTTATGAAAAAGAATTAATTGCAATTTGCATATGTACATCGAGCCAAATCTCGTGAGCTATTCAAACCATCTATACTTCAAGTATTAGAATATTTACTAGCATGTATTATTTTAATGAACATGATTAGTTTATATCTAAGTTAATTAACTAGGACTTTATAAAAAAAACTTTTCCCTAAAAAAAAAATTAAAAAAACTTTATTAAGTTTTATCTAAAAAATAATCAATTTATTGATTATCTCGATCAATCAAATTCACTTAATATTTGTCTTTTTTTTTAATGCTTTGTAATCATCATTATCGATATCTTCATACATAAATTCAATTACGAACAACCTCGTAATAAGTCTTCAAAAACCCGTTTCTGTTTTGCGAAAAACAGTGATATTTATTCACCACCCTCTAGATATGATCCATCCTTCTAACAATACAGAGATCCCTTTATTATAAATTATTTCTCCTCCTCCCTCTAAACTTGTATCTTTCCTACCTCCATTCTTAGAGTCGTCCATCACCATAATTAGCTTTTTGGTGAAGACTTAAAAAATGCAATTCCAGTTATAAGGTCTGCAAGGAGATTTACAATAGAGATTACGAAACAGGGTAAAGGACAAAGAGACGTTCCAGTAATAGTATAACATGATATCGGAGTCGGTTAAAGATTGCAATGTGGAAACTGGAGTCAGGACCTATGTTAGGTATGATGGTAGGTATTAAAGTTGTTTGGAGTCTCAAATTGTTCAGATTTCTGAACTGTTGGCTCTATAAATGTGTTTGAACACTTCCACCTTTTGAGTTAGCTTTTGAAATGAGATTCAAGTTATGTAACATGATATCTACAAACAACATCATTTTCAACAAGAATAAGAATGAAGAAAAATCTTATCGACTGGTCCTATAAATGTGTTGGCATAGTTTCGATCCAAAGGAGGAAAATTTAATCCCACCCATTTAAAATTCAACTCATAGGAGAAATCGTGTTTGGAGAGTGCAATATTATTAGGTCTCATCTTATGAACACTATTAGCATTTTTCTAAATAGATCAACTAAAGAATTAAATTACAAAAATGTGCATAATGTAGGCAAAAAAAAAAAAAGGTAACATATTGGTATACCAAAATAGAAATTATGTAATGGAAATTGTGTCAATTTATTTCTCAAAATTTTAAAAATTATTTTTTTTCAATAAATAATACGTGGAATTCTTAACAAGAGAAGAGTGTTATTCTTTACGAAAACTATCGGCAAGAAAGTGAAGAATTACTCTTACGAAAATGACAAAAACAAAGTAATAGGATGTGGCACAATACATGCGGCAGTTTGGAATAAGATTAGTGGCTACAATTCATTCTTCGCTTTCGTCATTGGAATCCGACTTTTACAATGAGCAAGTTACTCTAGAGTTTAAAGTGAACAATATCAACATGTAAACATTGTAGGTACATCATAACTGATCTGTTTGATGAGGATGGACGAGAGGCAACAGTGACGGAAAATTCTTCAGTATAGTGGCGATGAATCTTTGCGGTGGGACGAAAGGTGCATGCAGGCACGTTAGCACTCCAACGCTCAAGTCAGTGATGAAACTGAGAAAGAGTGTGTAAAAAGTGTGGTGAAAGTGAATCGTACCTTGAGGGTGAAGCTAAGTCACCCTTATATAGGCGCGCGTGAGAATAACAGTCTCCGGGATATACGACGTGTGAGTAGAGAGCGGTTAGAGGACACAGATAAGATGATTGTTGCGCGGAGGCATGCTCGAATGTGATTTGGTGCATTGTTGTTGGTGTGTTTTTTTCAGGCGTTGAGCCTTAGTATGATGGACGTTTAGTCCACATGTCGCTGTGGGATTGGCATTTTGGCCGGTCCAAAACAATAACAAATCATGAATTTGTTACAAAAACAACTCTTGATTTTTCTTTTTTAAAACAGAACCCTTGGTATTCTTTATTATTTTGAAGAAAAAAACCCTTAATTTTCTTACTTTACACTTTCTTCACTTTAAACGATCCTTGTACTCACAATTGGTGGCAATAACTAGCATTTTCCTTTAAGTAAATTAATTATCGTTTATTTTTTTTTCACAAAGAAAACTCTCGAATTTTAAGTGACCATACTCCCAACTACACTCCCATTTTCAAATCGAAGAATATTTCATACTTGAAAAAGAAAATCAACAACAAAAAAGTAATTCCATTTACACACGCTTGTGCAACAAATTAACCAAGAATAAATGTTACACTATAAATACAACTTGAAAATATGTATGAAAGCAGAAACAAAATCAACAACAAAGTGTCCATATTGAAGGTAATGTTGACCTTTGTCTATATTTGAAGTGAAGACAAATTCATAATCAATATCCAAAAGTCATCATCACATCAAATTTCCATTTTTTTGACCATTTTTGCCATGTCATTTAACTAAATAATTTCTAATAACCATTCCATAACAATCAACTACTCAACCTTAATATTTAACACCATGGTTCCCACACTAATTTTGTGAGCATAATTTTTCCTCACGCAAAATCGAATTAATTCATTCACTTCTCATTTAAGGAAATCACTAGTACTATAAATTGGTGTAATTTATAGTCATTTTATTCCATGCAAAACAATAGAGATATTAAGAAAGTAAATATACTCATTCATAATCACAATGGCAAAAACCATTGCTTCACTTGTTCTAATTCTCTTTGTTGTAGCAATTATTAATGTCTATAGTGCTGAGGGTGTGGAGCTAGATTGTCCCCGTTTGTATCAATTGTGTACTTTTTTACTTGATCTTGATGCTTGTCGTCTGTATGAGATATGTTCTCCTAACAAAGATCTCCAATCAACCGCAGCTAAAAGTGGTGATCCTAAAGGTGAAATTCTTCCATGATGAGAGCAAGATTGTTGTCATGGTTTGTGTGAGTGTGAAAATATTATGATATCAAAATTATATAGCTAAATAATAATCTTTATGGACCTTTATTGGTTAGCTAGATAGCTAGCTTCTTGGGTGTGTATCCAATCAAGTATCTATATTATTACTACTACTTTTTTTGATGAAGAAATACTACTACTACTACTATTATTGTGCTATAGATTTTGTTTAAGTGTTCTATGTTATGGTTTTATATAATTGAAATAAAATTTATGTGTGCGATTTTGTGTCACATAGTATCACAATACTTAGCATTGATTTTTTTTCCTTGACATATTATTCATTTTAGTCCCTATAAATTCCAATGGTTTCTTCACCATTAAGCTTATGTGTGTAATTTCTTGTGCTTTGGATTAATATCACAATACCTAGCATTTTTTCTTTCTTTCTTGAAGCATATTCCTTTTAGCTTCTATATACTTTCGTCGTTTCATTCCCAATTAAAGGGAAAAAAACATGTTCATAAATCAAGGCATGTTCATATAAAATTGCGAACATGCTTGGAGTTTCAAACATGATTGAAATTGAGTCGAGACTTAAAAATGATAAAAAAAAATTTATGAAAAATAATTAATTGCAATTTGCATAGATGGACATCGAGCCAAAATATTCTCGTGAGCTATTCAAATCATCTATAATTCAAGTATTGGAATATTTACTATCATATTTTATTTTAATGAATATGATTAGTTTATATATAAGCTAATTAACTAAGACTTTATAATAAAAAAACTTTATTAAGTTTTATCTAGAAAATAATAAATTTATTGATTATCTCGATCAATCAAATTCACCGAATATTTTGATAGCGCAACTTAAGTTTCTTGTGATGCAAGCAAGAGTTTCTATGAAATTTAGGGTTGAGAAATTGAGAGAATTAAGAGAAAGAAGAAGAGTAATTGATTGTTGTAAAACAGTATTCTCATTAAGTTTTGAAAAACCATTTACAACATGCTTATATAGAGCTTATTTACATAGCTTGCTCAGTAAGCAATCAAAATAAACTTAACTTATTTGCTAACTAATAGCCAAGTCATCTTACAAACTTGTAAAAACATTCTAACCATGATTTAATCTCAACCAACTTGAGTTAAAACCATCTAACTTGAATTAAAACTAACATATTTGTCTTCTTCTTAATCTTTAAATTTCTATGTTTTGTAATCATCGTTATCGGTATCTTCATACATAAATTCGATTAGGAACAACCTCACAATAAGCTTTCAAAAACCCGTTTCTGTTTTGCGAAAAATAGTGATATTTAATCACCACCCTCTAGATATGACCATACCATAGTCACAAATTTCGCTCTCCCCATGAGAACCGTGAACCAATTCGTGCGTACCAGTTCGCGGTACTTTTCCGTGCCAAATTAGTGCAAATTCGTTGTTGAATTTTTGTAAGAGGCGAACCGGTTGGTGGTGGAAAGAGGCATGCTATATGTCGTGAATGACAACCTCACGAAATTTCACGAACAACTTGCTATACTCTTTTTAGCTAACCTTTTTCCGCTTCAGTAATGCTTGTTCTCGCGAGAAACCTTATCCCGAAAGCATCACGACCGCTTTGGAAGTTTTCTTATTTAACTGTAGCACTCTCCCTATTTTATATCTTACCCTCCATGATTTCCACTCATTCCTATCTAACGGCAGCAATTCTTTCACGAGAGGCTCGGGATATTTTGTGTCGCGATGAATAGCAGTGCTGTTTCCGCTTTCCATCTCTCATTTGCTTCTCTCCACATAATTACTTTTACCCACTAAAACTAAAGAACCACTTCTCCACCCAAAATAATCAAGTCAAGTCTCCACGTGACCGCACATTGGAAAAGTAAAATAAAATTAAAAAGTGTATAGTCCTTTCTATTTCTTTTTATTGGTTTAATAATTAATAATGCTTTAATTTGTAGTTCATTGTTTAAATAGGGAAACAATAGTTTTTTTACGAAATGTTTAGAGAAAAATTTGTTAATAGTATAATTATTATTACATCATACTTATATTATGAACCTGAGCGTTGTGACTCTGTATATCTTATGACGTATTGTATTTTTGATAGTTTACGAACCGCGTACCGCGTATTCGTACCACGTACCGAACGAACTGCGAATTTGGTGATTATGATTCATACCTTCTAACAATACAGTAACCCTATATTATAATTTATTTATCCTCCTCCCTCTTAACTTCTATCTTTCCTACCTCCATTTCTTAGAGTCATCCATCGCCATGTTTGTGAAAATGTATTTGTTATGATCTTCAAGCAAAAAATCAAAAACAGAATTAGCTTTTTGGTGAAGACCTAAAATGCAATACAAGTTACCAGGCCTACAAGGAGATTTACAATAGAGATTACAAAATAGGGAAAGACAAAGAGATGTTCTAATAATATGGAATGATAACATGATATAAGAGTCGTGTCAAAGATTGCAATGTGGGAATTTGTACTTGCAGTGAGTACAAATAGACTACTTATCAAATGCCTTGAGTATGATCCTAAGGGTGATATTTACAGTCAATAGAGGGTTTGGATAAACCCTCTATTCTAGGCGTTTAGTTATAAGAATAAGGATGATTATCTGGGGATTCTAGCTTCTTCTAGAATGTGCCTATAGGCGGTGCCTATAAAGGCGTCGCCTTAGCCTATTTCGGCCCTGCAGAAGGGTGCTCACGCTCATTTGGGCCCTTGTTAAGGGCATTATGTCCTTTATCCGAGTTTCCCCGGTCCAGAATTGGAATTAGAACTCATGTTAGTTGTGAGGGTGGATATTGAAGGTTTTTCCAAAATGTTGGGTGTGTAAATGTGTTTGAACATCTTCAATTTTTAAGCTAGCTTTCAAGATGAGATTCAAGTTCATTTAACACGGTATCTACAAACAACATGATTTTCAACAAGAATGAAGAAAAATCTTATCAACGGGCCCTATAAATGTGTTGGCATAAGGTTCAATAGTGGAAGGAGGAAAATTTAATCCCACCCATTTAAATTCCAACTCATTGGAGAAATGAGGTGTTTGGAGAGTGCAATATTATTAGCACTCGTCTTTTAGGCTTTATTGAATTGATGGAACATAACATAGCGGAACAGAACAGAAATTAATGAAATGAAGCGGAGCGGAATGGAATGAAATACATAGTACATTCCATTGTTTGGGTATTCTACGATAGAATGAAACAAATTTACCATTCCATTGTTTGGAAAGTTGACGGAATGATGAATTATAACTTTTTTATTTCAATTTTACCCTTCTTTAAAAATATCATATAAAATTAAAGCATATTATATTCTATTATAATGATTGTTATATATAATAATAATAAATAATAATAACAACAACAACAACAAAAATTTGAAGTCTTACAAGATATATAAAATTATTTTTTACACTTTATCCCATGTTTTCTTGTAAGTGTTATAGTTCAAATTTTGTTCCATGTTGTATTGTCTCACTATCAGCAAAGTGAAAAACCAACGTAGAAGAAGACGGAAGTCATAACAAAGCAAACACATAGTATGCAAGAATAAATGGCAGATCAAAGGAGAAGGAGAAAATATAATTAAAAAGTGAAGAAATAAATAAAAAAGAGGGATAAAATGGTAATTATATAATGAAGAATGTCCATTTCATTTCATACCTCATGAAGAAATGATGGTATAGGATGGAATGGATTCCATCACAAGAGTTTATAAGGTATGGTTTCATAAGTATCAATCATACAATTAACTTTAGATGTCTAAAGAATGAATCTTCAAATCCATTTTTATAAGCATATGCTACCAGCTATTCAATGTTAATTTCAACTGATGAATGATACTTATCAAACGCTTTCTGAAAAGTTCAAGAAATAAACTCTTAGTCAAATTGTTGACATAATAATCTCACAAACTTCTGGTTATGAATTTACATGTGATCATTTAGTTGATGCATTGATTCAAATCATATAATATTCAAGCAATTCACATGATCAGTGTATTAATTTAAATATCACCTTATATAAATGAGAGACTCATTCTTTTAAATTGTCAACTTTCTCTAAGAGCTAGTAATACACGATAATTACTAGATTAAAGAATCTTATGTCTCTTCAATATATCCATTTTTTTCAACTAGTTTCTGTATCATAATAGATCCGGAATAACTCAACCAGTCTTGCCAACGATTTATTTAATATAATTTGTAAACTTCTGGTTTACAATAATACGTGCTTCTATTGCACTAATAATATAATATGTAAACTTCAGGTTTACAATAATACGTGCTTCCATTGCTCATATCTAAGTGTAGTATAAATCAGAGTTTTTATTTTCTTTAACTACACTTATTTTCTCCAGAGTATATATCATAATATAGAGCTATTTAACATTTTTTTTCTCTCAATATAATATCAATTTAGAATGATATCCTTGAAACGTAATAAATTTCTACGAGACCTGGAGGAATATAATGCATTCTCAGTACGTAATTCTATTACTCTCTAGAGTAGCTTATGCATACTTTTTTTTAGAATGAATCAATAATACAAATCTAATTTATAGTTATTCTGTCAACTAACAAGAATCTCATTTCAAAACAAATAGTTCGTAAATCTTAATTATTTCAAAAGTAGCAATAATATCAAATTGATAAGCACGGTACCTACTACTATTTCATTAGAAAAGAAATTATGTGGAGCATTCTACCCAAAAAATATAGGCGGAACAGAAATTATACGAAACAAATGGTATGGATGATACAATCTAAAAATAAAGTTCAATTTATCATGTGAGACTTCATCATTTCAATCATTGATTGTACTATTACGTTCAATCACAAATGTGATTTATCGTTCAAATTTTTTTTGATATTGTTTTCTCAATGTTGCTACTTCAGGAGAACATTCAAGAGGCATAATTTTTTTTTCTTTAATTCTCTTGATAGAACTTATTCTAAGATCAAAAGAATTATAATCAGAATTATATATTGGAATTGTGGTAAAAAAAACTCCACAATCTCTATGAACAATAAGCAAGTAAAATCACATTTTTGCAATCCTTTAAGGATGATTTAATATTAAATTTTAGTTCTTCGAGAGTTATATTCCAAATCTTCATAAACAATTATTAAAAGACTTCTTTATTTGAGCGGGGATCCTTAAAATAACAAATTAATTCTTCAAGAACTACATTACATTCTTAATGTGTAACACTTGAATACCTTTTTCTTTTTTTATAAAATAGATCTTATTTTCAACGATAAATCTATCAACACCAAGTAACATCATGATTTTTGCCATCCTTCGAGGATGCTTGATATTAAATATTTAGTTCTTCAAGAACTATATATATCTCAAACCATCATAAACAATGATAAAAATTTGATTTTTTTTAATCCTTCAGGGACAATTCTTTTGTTCTTCATATATATTTAGTTCTTTAGGAATTATATTACACATGATAATTAAGAACAATTCTTTTACGCAATCCTTCAGGGATGCTTGATGTGAAATTATTCAGATATTTATCAAGAATATCAAACATGCTAACGTGTTAGCTGAATAAAATTCAATAAAAAAAATTATTAAAAATATAAATTCAGTAGGTGTTAACAAAGAACCTTTATTTTGCAAAGAAAAATCACAATATTTTTATTTTGCAATCTTTTACGAATGCTTGATATTAAATTATTCGTTCTTTGAGCAATCCTTCAAGGATGCTTTAATATTAAAAGGAAAAAAATAGTTCTTCGAGAACTATATCATAAAATATCTTCATTGTTTGAGCAATCCTTCAGGGATGCTTCAATGTTAAATTCTTTCAAAATTTGACAAGAATACACAAAGAAATATATGATAACCATACAAGTCATAGAACTTTTTCAAAAAAAATTATATGCAAAAATATAAGTATAGATCAATCAAATTAACCATAATTATGAAGAAAAAAATTGGTTAAACAAATACAATCAAGTTAAACTTGAAAAATAATTTCACATATGATTCAAGACTAAATAAGAAATTGTGATAAAATACATAATTGTGATAGAGGTGCACGCAATAATCAAAACCAAATAAACACAAAAGTACAACAAGTAAATTATCCTGTTGATGGAGCGATTGAAACAACAACAAAGAAAAATAATAGCAAAAGAATTATAATCAAATTATAATGGTATTAAGTTACAATTCCTTGATGTTATTATCTAATAGCAAAAGAAAATTATGCATTAATATGCAACTCTTTCATGGTGCCTATCACTACAAAAGCAATATATATGATTATACCTTATATACATACTAGAGTATAGTTAAATAAACAAATCTATTCAGGTAAGAAGCAATATATGAATCAATGTATGAGTATACTAGATTTATGGTTGCAGTTAGATATATGAAACGATATAATAAACTAGAATTCATGAAATTCATAAAATTGAGTGAAGTTAAATACAATTGTAATAGATTAACTCAAGACCGGTTAAGATTATAGGTAGATCAATAGACCATAATGGTATGATGCATGTTGATCACAACATACATGACACAACAAGCAATACCAAGAAGAAGAAAGAATCACCTCAGTTCATTGGAGTCTCGTGCTGATAACTTATTATGAAATTAATCCAAAATATTGCAAGATATTGTACAACATAGAAAAGTAGAGAGAAAAAGATAAAGGGAGAACAAAAGAGTATATTGTATTACTTCACAAGTATGTCATTAAATTGTAATGTAAGTCCTATTTATAGGACATATATAGGTACATGAATGATCACATTACAACCCACTCACTAGTGGGTGTTACAAGTATGTGGAAGGGTAATGGATGATCATCCACTAATAAATATATTCATAACAATAAGGGAAATGTAGTCAAGTAGAAGATTTAAAATTAAGTTAGGCTAGTTTAACGAAAGAGTAGTGACATATGTACAACCATATATGACAACTTTGATGACAACTTTCATTTTCTCTTTTCTTATTGGTTCAAAACAATAGAGAGAGAAAAAAAGAAGAAAGAGAGTAAAAATATAATGTGAGTATGTGATATAAAGGTATTAAAAAGTTGTCATAAAGTGGTTGTACAAATATCATTTCTCTTAACGAAACTTCTTCTTATTACGGCTCATTGCCAAACGAAAGCGAAGAATATAATCTCATCCACATATCTTATTTTCAACATGTGGTGTGTATTCCACACTACATCCTACTGTTTTGTTTTTGTTCCTTGTGCAAAAGTAATTCTTGCATTTTTTGCCGATTGTTTTCGTGGTAAACAACATAACCTCTAGTTTAAATAAAAGTATGTAGGTCTTCGTAAGCTTAACTCAGTTGGTAGGAACAACTCATAATATATGTAAGGTTTAGGGTTTAAAAAAGCGAAAATATTACTACAAAAACAAAACAGTGGAATGTGGCACAATACATGCGGTAGTTTGAAATAAGATCAATTGCTTTCGTATTGGCAATTGATATTTGATGGTATAAACTAGCATTTTCCTTTAAGTAAATGAATTAAGTTCAAATCGTATATTTTTTCACAAAGAAAATTCTACTTGATTACGGTCCTACACCCAACTATACTCTCATTTCATTCAAATTCAAGAATATTCCCAACTGAAAAAGAAATCAATAACAAGTAATTCTATATACACACACTTGTGCTGCAAATTAATCAAGAATAAATGTTACACTATAAATATGACTTGAAAGTTCCCGTGAACATAGTTCAATTGACAGGGACAATACATTATTATATGCAGAGGTCAGAGTTCGAACTCCAGACACTCCACTTATTCACTTTAAAAAATGAATTTTATCCAGTAGACTGCTTGAAGGAAAAAAAACAAATAAAAGTGTCTATATTGAAGGTAATAATGTTGACCTTTGTCCATATTTGAACTGAAGACAAATTCATAATCAATGTCCAAAAGTCATCATCACACCAAATTTCCATTTGTTGACCATTTTTGCCATGTCATTTAACTAAATAATTTCTAATAACCATTCCATAACAATCAAGTGGCCAACCTTAATATTTAACACCATGGTTCCCGCATTAATTTTGTGAACATAATTTATCCTCACGCAAAATCAAATTAAAATTCATTCACTTTTCATTTATGTAAATCAATAATTCTATAAATTAGACTAATTTAAGCCCTTTTATTCCATGCAAAACAATAGAGATAATAAGAAAATAAAAATACCCAATCATACACACTATGGCATAAATCATTGGTTCACTTGTTCTAGTTCTCTTTGTTGTAGCAATTATTAATGTCTATAGTGCTGAGGGTCTGGAGACAGATTGTCCCCATTTGTATCAAATGTGTACTATTTTCCATGATCCTAATGCTTGTTCTCTGTATCACGAGTTTTGTAATCCTAACAAAGATCTCCAATCAACCGCAGCTAAAAGTGTTGATCCTAAAGCTGAAATTCTTCCATGATGAGAGCAAGATTGCTGTCATGGTTTGTGTGAGTGTGAAAATATTGTGATATCAAAATTATACACCTAAATAATAACCTTTATGTACCTCTATTGGTTTGTGTGTCAACTTTTAGATGATGAAATAACATCATCACAGAATGTGATATCATATTATTACTACTACTATTATTGTGCTATGGATTTTGTTTAAGTGTTCTATGTTATGGATATATGTATATATATATAATTGAAATAAAATTTACGAGTCTAATTTTGTGTCACTTAGTATCACAATACTTAGCATTGATTTTTTTTCTTTGACATATTCATTTTAGTTCCTATAAGTTTCCATCGTTTCTTCACGAATTAGAGAGAAAAAAAGACGAGTTCATAAATCAAGGAAGTGTTCATATAAAATTTGTCAACATGCTTTCAACGCCGCCTTAAAAAAAATCATTATATCTTTGTTATGCACCTATAATTTATAAAAAGATTATTAAGTTTCATTTTAATACATCGTTAGTGTTTAGTAATCAGTATATACAACTTTCAACTGAATAAACTACCAATTTAGTTCTTGAATTATCACACTTTCACCAATTTCATCGCTGAACTATTAAAATCAACTAAAAAAAAATCCTTAAACTATACATTCACACATCAAGTTTTTTGAAAGATTTCACACATCAAGTTATTCCCCAGCTCAGGATTAAATTGATGGATGAAAGTATAGTTTGTAGACATTTTTGATTCCGCCTGCGAAGAGGTGGCGCCCGATCGTGATTAAATGGGAGTAGTTGGCATTCAATGCCTCAGGCGGAACGTTGGTGATGTGATGGTTGTTCAGTTTCGCTTTCCACATGTCTGGTTCGTGTGTTGCACGTGTTCCGGGCTATGGGCCGCACGCGCGCACTACTTGAGTGTTTCTCATAAAGTACTCTTCCTTCCTGTGTGTTTTGCTTATTTTGCCTTTCCCTCTGGTTTTAATCTTGGGGTTGATAGTGAGAATTTTGCCTTTCCCTCTGGTTTTACTCTTGGGGTTGATAGTGAGAAATGAGCGACCGTCTTGATAGCTCCGAAAGCTTAGTGGATTTGCTGATCGGTGATCGTCTCTTCTTGGTTAGTGGTGGAGAAGAGGAGGTTACAGGGCGTTGGCATTAGAGGGTAGGTACTGATTTTACTTTCCCTCCTATTACTTTAGAGAATCATTATATTATGACATTTTGTTTTGATGAATATGATTAGTATATCTTTGTTATGCACTAAGAATTTAAAAAAATAAAAAAATAGAAAAAGAAGACTAAAGTTTCATAGTAGTGCATTGTCTGGGTATTTTCAATTTTCAACTTATACTGTTATTACTATGTTCTGAATATATATGACATATTTTGTTGATGGAAAAAAATATCACATACTATGTTTTGATGAATGGTGTTATTTGAACATCTAAACATTGATACCCTATAAAAAAAAACACCATTTATAACTCTATTGATGATGCTGAGATAAAAAATAATTATAAATGAAATTGTATATAACGTACCATATACATATAAGGTGTTGGACAACTAAAGTTGTCAAAACTATTACCAGAAGAAACATGTTCAGTATCCACAATTTTTAACTGGGAGAGTGAAAATGATTGTAAAAAGGTAAAAGGGTGGGAAGGGAAACCTGCACAAATGTTAACAATATTGAAAGCTAATCCCTGAGAACTTGGAACCCTCCCATAGTTTTTGGGGGTATTTTGAAATCCTCTCAATACAGTAAATATGCAAAAATTATGAATCCTGCCTATATGGCTCCCAAAACTGTATGCATTTTGAACAGACATTTTTTATTGTTTCTTTTATTTCATGTTTCATGTTCTTTCCCATCTATGCTATCATCATATTATAAGATTTACAACTACACCGAAACTATATGCGCTTCATATAGCACAAATGTAAGAACAAACTTCAATCAAGGAATAACCCGGAGACAATAAACGAATATATATGAGCACTGTTATCCATCTGTTTGCAGAGTCAGATCCAGAATGAGAATCGGTAACTTGATAATGTCATTATCATTTCTCCTCAAAGTCAACATCAATGATGTTAGGGTCTGACTTTGATGACGAGTTATTTCTACCGCCTCTTGTAAAGAAATCCCCTTTACCTTTAGGTTGCCACACAGTGTTGCCACATCTTGTACATCGAACTACTTGATTCTTGTAACCGGCAAACTGCGTCTTGCAATTCGGACAAGAGCCCTGTCCAATTACAGCAGAGGCATAATTTTTTAGCGAATTTCAAAACGAAGTGCATAAAATGTTAAAATTCAAATGATCATGAATTATAGAACACGGTGTACACCAGCTTCACATAATTGATATGACCAAGCTAACATAAAAGTAATTGAATACATGAAGCAACTCAGTTTTGAATAAAACTAATGAAAACTTGATATCATTGTTTCAAGGAAAATGTTATTCTTGATTAGATCAAAAAGCTTAGACACTTGTCTAAATCTTTGGTAGCGTCATTGGTTGTTTTCCCTTTACTTTCATAGAGCCACCATGTTAAATAAGAAGAGGATTTTTAAAAAAAATTATAATATTGGCATGCAGGTTTATTTTTGTAATATTTCACATTATTATGCCAGTGCTTTTCTAAAGAGAATTTCAGATCCTTCGTTTCTTCAATGAATTCTCTTCTAGATGATTTTCAAAGAAAAAGAAAAAGTTCATGCTCATTCAGACATTATATACATGCACATATATATTTAAGCATTAAAAGTCCAATAGCAATGGTACCTTAATAACTAGGCTGTTGGCCAATGTCCCAATTAGAAGAGGTCCAGCCAATGGAAGTACCCACGTTGCGATTATCAGGAACCGAAAAAGCCAGCCAGAGAATGCAAACCAGATGAAGAAAATTGTCTGCAAAAAGAAAATCAATTGGTAACATGGATATTGAGTACAATGAAAAAGATAAAGACTAGAAGAAATAATATATACCAAATATCAAATAATACACTATATGTATGTTTGATATGAACAAAACTCAAAACGTATGATAAATAAACTTCAAGACAAAACAGGGGACTAAGTGATAAATAGTTGATATGTATACTGTTGGCTTCTTTAGGACCAACTAGTTAGAGTTCAAATTGGCTTTTACATCTTAAAAAGGAACGCAAATAAGTGGAACAGAAAACGAACGGATATAACTTAAATAAGATTAGAAAAAGCAGAAGAAAAAGTCCATCCTCGCGCGTTTTACACAATTTCCTTAGAATTATAGCGACTCACATGTATGCTTAGTTTTTTTCTAAAGTAAAAGAAAGTTATCACATTTGGAGCAAAACAAATGAGAGGGAAGACCAAAAATTTTCTCCTTTATAAGAGAAACATCTGCAGCTATTGATATACATGTTATTTAAGAAGTCCAGGACATGGAAACAACAATACAAGGCATTGCACCTAGCTTAATCCAATCAAGAATGCAATAATCTTCTATACTAATCCTAGTTTCTTTCTCTCTCTCCCAGCCACCACACTTTTTTCACAATTCTAGCTTCCTTCTCTCCCAACCGCCACACTTTTTCACATATTTAGTTTCCTTCTTCACTTTTCTCATGATTTTTTTGTACGATTTGCTTGTTGTTTCATAAATAAAAGCATGTAAATCACAAACATCTTCATCGTTTTTATTCCCAGATCTCTACTCATTTTTTCACTTCTTCATTTTTACTGTAAAAAATGATGATGCGCCCATTTTGACCCGATTTCCCCCGCTCCGCTCCCACCCAAACGTGCCCGTTTTGACCGCTTCATCCAAACGCAACGCACCGGAGCACTGGGGCCGCTACCGGCGCTATCGCGGCCAAAACGCTACATAGCGCGACGATGCGGAGCGTTTGGAGAAAGCGGGCAAAGCGGGCGCTATTTAGGTCGAGTTTAAAATCCGGGATTGCCCTTCACTTAAAACCATTTGGAGGGTCAATTTAGTAATTTTCAAAACCCTAAATCAGAGTACAACAACACATCCTCTTCTCCATCAAAAGCAACACACAACCTCTTCTCTTCATTGTACAACAACACATCCCTTGTCTTCACAACCTCTCTGTTCTCTCTTCATCTTTGATCTCTGTTCTAGTGATGGTGGAAGTGATGATGAAGATTTTCATGATTATTGAACTTTAATTTCATGTTTAGAACTTTTAGGAATCTGGGCTCTAATTAATGGTTAGTACTTTTGTTACTTTAAGCTTTAGAGGCTTAAAGTGTTGGTTTTCTTGAATTTTATTAGTATTTTTTGCAAGTATGTTCTTATGTTTTGCTTAGGACTTGTGGCTTTTATTTCAAATTATGAATACTTAATGAATTTTGAGTACAGAGTGTGAACTCAGAAAATGTGCTAATCAGAGCAACAAAGAAGAACGAATTACATCAGTGAGAATAAAGCAAGAACAACAGTAGAAACAAAGTAAACAATAAACAGCTGCTGCTCTGCAGCTCCAAACTATAAAACTATGAAACCAGAGCAACAACACAGATGAAGAAAAGAGTAGAGCTTGAGAGGAGCTCAGGCAAGAAAATGCACGGAAACGCAGAAAACGTGCGAACCAAAACAATGAAGCAGCAGCACCACACACGAAAGCAACTAAGAACACATAAGAGCCAACCAGAGCAAAAATGGATCTAGAAGACCATGCAATTACAATCCCTAACCGGTAAAAAGGAGCTCCGTTTTGATGTGCTGAGCGATATGGAAGTACAAAAAGTTTTTTTATGGGTTGTGAAGTAAGGAAACAGAGTTAAGTGGCAACAAAAAGTAAGTAAAAAGTGGTGCTACCAGTGTCATGCAGTATCTGAGATTCATAGGGAAATTATTAGAAAAAAAAAGTATAATGATTAGTTTCTTTCTGGATACATATTGTGACATATAAGGATGCATATTATTATCTGATACTCGTTAGACAGCAATACTTTTCCATTTCTGACGTATTTAATGTAAGGGGATGAAATGAAGTGGAATCATAACAGGTTTCATTGCTTACAACAGAATAAAATGGAACGCGCATTGCGATCCATTCTATCCAATACAATGTTTTTCCCTCCCTTTCAATTCGGGCAAAATGAGATAAAACAAGCTAGGATTTTCAAAAAGGACTCGCAGCCATGAATCTATTATGGCCATGAGGTCAAAAAAAATTATTTTTACAATTGCCGAAGCATCAGTCGTATCCGATTTGACCACAATTATTAGCAATATCAATCAACACAACCACAATGGCAAAGATTGGCTCAATTTAAGTATATACACATTGCGACATGTAAACAAGTATATACTGCACCCAGTGTCAATGTAGCATTACGGAGCAGCACAGTGGTAAGGATATTTTTGTAAACAAGGCGAACCACATTGGATTTCATGAAGACACACTTGTCAATTTGTTAATCAATTTTTTAGTGTGTAAATGCGAAAAAAACAATCCTATAGGAACCGATAGCAATACCAGGAATGTACAAAAGCAAGGATTAGCCACTGCACACCACCCCCAATACATATATCTTAGAAGACCAGATACATATACATAATAAGTTTCAGGGTATACAAGGATACAGGGCACTTTAAAAAAAATCAAGATATGACACCACCTAGAAATGTAAACAGAAATTTATAAATAAGCATATATTAACATAAATGGACAATCATTAAAAAGATATACATAAAAAGTAAAGCAAGAAAGGATCTTAGGGAAGCAAAATAAGAAAATGTGCAAATCAGAGAAACAAAGGTGCCCAAAATACACAGTGAGAATGAAACGAGAATAACAGTGAAAACTAATACAATCAATGAACAACAGCTGCACAACTCTACAGCTCAGAACTTCCCAACTCTGCAGATGGACCAAAGAGTAGAGCAAGACAAGTGCTTGGACAAGAAAATGACATAAAGAAGCAGAAAATGTATGAACCAGAACAATGACACAGGTGCACCAAACACAAGCAACATATCATAAAGAAGTTCCAACCAGAGCAAAAATAGACCTAACAGTGCGTGCAATTACATTCCGTGAATGGAAAAGTAGGGATTGTGAAGTAAAGAAACAAGGTTAAATGGGAAAAGAGTAAGTAAAAAAGATGCCGCTATCAGTATTATGCAGTATCTGGGTGACAGTGGTGTCTTTCGTTGGCTAGATGTATCAAAGTTGTATATGGAATTTATAGGGAAATTAAAAAAAATATAATTATTTCTTTCTTTCTGGATACATATTGTGGCATATCAGGATGCATATCAGTATCGGATATGTGTCAAGACATTGATACTGTTCTATTTACTAAGTATTTAAGCGATATTAAGTGGAATCATAACAAGTCTCATTGTTAAGAGATTGAAATAAAATGGAACACGCATTCCATCCATTCAATCAAATACTTTGATTTTTCCTGCCTTCCAATTTGGGCAAAATGGGATAAAACAAACTAGGTTCCAAAAAAGGGTCTGCAGTCGCGATTATGGCCACGATGTCAAGGTTCCTTATTCTTTGCAATTGCGGCCACATCAGTCATATTTGACTTGACCAAAATTATTTGCAATATCACGACACGCAACCACAATAGCAAAGATTAGCTCAATTTTTTAGGGAACCAAATTCAAGTACATACTAATTATAAACATTTTTAAGCAGCTCTTGTAACTCAGTTGGTTAGAGCACCCGTTTAGTAAGCGGGAGGTCTTGAGTTCAACTCTCAACGAGAGCAAGTACAATTTTTTAGGGAACCAAATTTAAGTATATATACACTGTGGCGCCTAAATAAATATATATTGTGCCCAGTGTCAATGTAGCATTACAGCATAGCATGATCGTACATATATTTTTGTAAACAAACTGAACCACGTTCATTTCCATGAAGACACATTTGTTATTTTTAATCAAATTTATAGAATGCAAATACAAAATACAATCAAGTAGGAATCGATACTAGGAACGTTACAAAAGCAAGGCTTAGCCATTAAACCAATAGAAATATTAGCAATTGTTAATGCTGAACATAATATACATTTATATATAACCATGCAACAATCTATATATAAAGTCAAGATCCATTGACACCCACGACAAACTAAACTTCAATTTGACGCCAAATCTCAACCACCTATATTGTTTAATCCATAGGCCCAAAATCATTAGTTAAATTAACTCACATATTTTGTCTAGACAATTGAGATCGGTGTCAGCAAATCCTGACTCATATATTCATACATTTTTTCGGAGCCATGACTCCCACTTATCATTAAGAAGCTCTGAACCTAGCAATGAAAACCTAAGAAACAAATCTTCTTCCTCCATTCCATCCTTACAATATCAAAATGATATAATACTAGTAATTCTAATTTCCTCTCACACAATTCTATCTTACCACTACTACTACTCCACTCTATCCACAAACACAAAATGAAAAAGGGTTAGGAGAACAAGAAAAGATCAATACTACACGTAAAACCTAAAAATCAAGTATTTTTCTTCAATTCCATCCACCCTTACAAAATCTAAAGCATATAATAGAAATTCTAATTTCATTCATGCAAATTTACCTTAATACTACTTCACTCTTCATTACATATCCTATCCACAAACACACAGTGCAAAATGGTAAAAACAAGAATACATCAAAAGAAGAGCAAGAAAAGATCAAGACTAACCGTAAAGCTTTTTCCAACTGGGCTATCCAAAAATTTACTGATCTGCATCCTATACTGCAAAAAATAAAAAACCAACAAAAAATTAAATTGAAATTGTTATCCCAAAACACAAAAATGAAAGAATTAAAAAAAAAAAAAAAAAAAAAACAAAGAAAAAAACAAAAAAGAAGCATAGGAAGTAACTAACCCTAGGCCAGTTAAGGGCAAAATCGGAAGAAAAGTTACGATATTTAACACCAATTTCAAAATCACGATCAATTTCACGAGCTCTATCAGCAGCAGCAGAAGCGACAGAAGCAAAACGTTTAGACACGGAATACTGACGGTCAATCCTTTCAGCAGTTTTCTTAGCTTCAAATAATAACCGCTCAAATCCATCGTTTGCGTTTTGCCACGCTTCTTTCAAAACCCTATCCATATCATTTGGTTTATTGTTGTTGTTCTTGAATGATACTGTCACGGGTTGCCGGTGACGGCGGTTGAAGGGTGGGAAGTGTGGTTGTTGTTGCCATCGGAGTGATGTTCCTGTGCATGTTGTGGCTGTGTTTGTCATTGCAAACATTTTTGTGTTTTGATGGCTCTGTTTGGTTTGGGAAATGGAGTGTTGTGTTTGGGTTTGCTTCTTTCTTTCTTTTCTCCCCTTGCTGGCACCTCCACTCCCTCCACTTTTACACGGAGATAAATATAGTATTAATAATAAATTTATTTGTATAAAAATAATAATAATTCAGGTTGTGAATATGACTCGGTTAAACGTTGCATTATATTCAAGGTAGGTTGGGGTTCAAACACGATTCTTCATTCCTTCACTTTTATTTAGAATGAAAGTTTGCTTATGAGATTTCATTAATAAAAACGTATGATGCTCTGTCATCAATTCACTACTCCAAGTTTGAATTTACATGAATTTAACAAGTGTAACATACCTATTTGGAGATATATCTTAGATTGTTACTCTTTCCACTTCAAGACTTGACTAACTTACCAATTTCATGCAAGCAGGGCATGTTTAGAGAAGATACTCTTGCTTTCAACCACATTCAATTCTAAGACACACATATGTATCTCCTAAAGACAGTGGAGTTAGTCGAGACATTTTTGAGATATATAGACTTTTAATAATGATTACGAATATCATAAATAAGGGTGTGTTCTCTAACCACTCCCTACATGTGCTCTCTAACATCTCCATAATCACACGCCACAAAACTTCGGAGACGGTTATCCACAACGCGCTCCTATATAAGGGTGCATTGTTATTGGATTTCCAAACTGTTGTATTTGGATTTTGATAGAGAATATCTACCGAAGCTGTTACTAGGTTGAGTCACGACCAGATCTCTCTCTTAAAGACGTTACGTGGCACTTCCCAAAATTGTGCATATATGACTATCAACCACGTCGCCTAGCTACAACTGTGCAATTAACTACTGCACTATAGAAAATCGTTCCAAATACACCTTCAATATGTTACTAAGACCACTCTTTTAATACTGAAACCAATACGATATTGTTACCACTCTATTATGGTACTGAGAGCACTCAAATATGGTGCTACCACCATTCTAAATTTTAACTTCTCCAACTATGGTACTATGACCAATCAAATATAATATGGTGTTACTACCATTCTAATGTCTAACTTCTCCAAGAATTGAAGAAGAATATATTTTTAAGATCATTTTAATTATACCGGAAGAGAGACTATGATCTTAAAATATTATTTACTCTAAAGAGAAATAAATAATTGAAGGGACTATGCTTTTTAGACCATCTTTAATTTCGAAGCGACAATATACCAAAAAGGGACAATGGTCTTCAGAACACTCTTAATTCCAAAGGGACATAAATAAGGAGATGAGGAGAAGAATAGTTCGTTAACACAAGGGGTCAATAAAACTCTTTTGTGTATAGAATGCACTATGTGAGCTCTCTATTTATAGAGAAAATTCACAACTAATAAGTGAGAAACTTTGGGAATAAGTAATAAATTACTTTGGCATTAAGTAATTCACATATTATATCTAGTACAAAAATATTTTAATTGAATACCAAAATATATTTCATATCAAACACTAAAATATATTAGATTGTCTACCAAAGTATTTTAGATTGTGTTCCAAAATATTCTAGGTTGCGTTCCAAAATATTTTAGCAAAACTTGGGGACTAAGAAAACACTTTCTAATAATGATTAAATTAATTATTTAATTTATCATTTCCAAATAATAAAATATATATCAATATATTTTTTTCTCAAGTGCTTACTTCGTTCTCATAATTATGTACCACTATTGGAGGTACACCCCCACTATATAAACACAACTAATGTGTGTGTTGCATCCGATGTTGGACTTTCACTTTTTTCAATTCGCACAACACTAGTTCTACCTAACATGGGAATTTGTGTTTAGTCTTTTAACTCAATTTCCACACATGTTCCAACAATCCCCCCTTGAATTTAAAAAATAGCGTCCAAGACATTTCTAAAAGGTTGCAAATAAACAAAGGTGTCGCCTACAACTTGAACCTTTGCATAGTGAATACTATTCCGATTTATCAAGAGTTTCTTACAACATTGAACTCTATCTTAGATATAGAGTCCACACACAAACCTTTCCGAATGTGTATTCTAAAAGCCCATGTTTTTATGGCCCTACACATCTATCCAAGTTTTAACGAACGTTCTAGGTATTCTGCCCCGAATTCCATAGGAACCGGCCTTAGTTCCACATTCGTATAGGCGAGTCTATCAAGAGTACTCTTGTAGCTATGTACTCCACTCCACATAGAGTATATATTTCATTAAGAGTTTCTATTATCTCATCCTCATGTCGCTGCAGGAATCACACTTTCTTAATCTTCTCATAGCATGTTCTATCACTCATGACTTGTTATTACCCATTGAACCTATTTCTTGGGATCTCCAGTCATGTAGGTTGGGTTACCATCAATCATGATCTTTAGGCATTAGTCCCATCCTAATGGATGTGCTTAGGACTTTCTTTCTAGATATTCCTTTCGTCAAAGGATCAACTAATTCTTCATCTATATGTACATGATCTACTTTAACCATTCCTTTTGAGAGTAGCTAACTCTCTAATTCTTTCCATTGTAGTAACAATTCTCAACTTTTGTAATAACTGCAGCAATGAATTAACACTTCTAGCAACGGTATCACCCAATAGGGGATCTCAACTAGCAATCTATTTCTCAACTTGCTTCTTCATTAGTTTTCTCTAGTGTTCTCATATTAGATTCATTCCATAGTGGATTGAGTCAATATCATATGTTTCAACAAACAACTCCTCCAGTGATGCTCAATGTGCAGCCATTAGTCGCTTAAGACTCATATGAAGGATGTTCTATTTTGTATCTTGTACCACTCAAGTACAATAAAATACTTCTCATAATGTAATCCTATATTCATAATCTTCTTACGACACCTTATGACTCTTTTAATATCATGTCAATGCTTCTCATCCTTCTACTAGTAAACTTGAACAAAATTTTCATGACGTGGCCAACATTGAGTCTAATACATTCAATGGCATACCTAAAGACTGCCAGTGATGCTCGTATATTCTGTTTGTCTAACACCATCTCAAGTGTTTTTGAAAAGTTTTACACTTGGATCATAAGGTGTGCTTGCAAGTTTACAGTCAAATAATTACATTTCCTTAAGATCTTCTCAACCTTGTGAGATTCATGGAAAAATTCTCTTTTCTGATCTAGTAATCTTAAACCCAAGAATTAGTGGAACAAACGCCACGCAACACTGGTGGCGATAAATGATGTTGCCTCCATTCCAGCAAATCATCGCAAGGCGGTAGAAAACCTCCCGACAACTAAGACAGAGGAAGTAGCAGTCCCTCCCTCACCCTGTCATCGCGGAAAACCTTCAAACCGCCACGGAGGGAAATACTCTCCCCCGTGCCAAAGTCATCAAAGGAAAGAAGATCACTCTCCGGAGCGCCATGACAAGATCCATCGTAAGGGACCTTTCACCAGGAAGATAGTGACTAACGACAACAACACAGACTCGGACGAACACCGTCCTCAACTATGGGAGGCACGAGGCGCGGTGAAATGCAAATAGTTTATCTTGACATTGAAGGGCCTCGCCATGACCTGGTTCAAGGGGCTAGAGGATAATTCTATCAATTCTTGGAAATAACTATGTGACAAATTTGCCTTTAACTTTACTACGAAGAGGAAGAAACCAAAAACCATGGCCGCACTAAACTCCATCATTCAAGAAAAGAAAGAAACCCTTAAGGAGTACGTCGCGTGGTTCACATGGGCGGGTGTGGAAGTTCATGGCGCCCAAGACAACTTGAAGTGTTTCATTTTCGAGAACAACCTCCGTGTCGATTGTAAATTCAAAGAGGAGTTGGGACTCCGGGCGGCAAGAGACATGAGCGACCTGCTGACCCGCGTTCAACCGTACATTAACTATGAGGAGAAGAGACTGGCATATGATACAATCAAAAGAAAACAATGAAGCAAGAACATCGACGATAAACAGTGTAGCGAGAACGACAAAACAAAAGGCCAACGCCTCCGATTCACCGACTACACCCGTTGAACTTGTTGCGAGAGACGATCCTTCATGAATACTTTAATAAGAAGTTCAAATAGGAGGGCATCAAGTAGCCATTTCTACTACTGCCACGGTCACGACACCAACAATTGCTATTTACGTAGGGACGCGATTGAAGAGTTGATCAAGAGGGGGAAGTTGAACCGTTTCATAAAGGACGCCAATTGGAATGACTAGAAACGGAAGAGGGATTCACCATGCAAAACTTCTTGCAGAAGCAAATCCCCAAAGAAAAGGTGCTCCCTGGAAATGGAAGAATCGCCTCCTAGGAAATTAATAAGCACCGTAGACGGAGGAACGAAGAGCCGCGACGACGCTAGTGAAAACAGAGAGAAGCGTTCCTTCTTAGGAGCCATCATGGGAGGGTTCTCCGCTCCACCAAATGCCACAAAAGGCACGATAAAAAGGAAATTGGCCCAACTGATGGTGGTACACGCAGCTGCGGCAGGTCAAAATTGTTGAAAGGCAAGACCGATCCTGGGGTTTACTAACGAGGAAAATATGAACGGAGGCTCCAACGAGATATTCCCGCTGGTCATCATCACAGGGATCCGTGGGCACGACGTCCCCAGGTTCCTAATAGACGAAGGCAATTTTGTGGACATGTTGTACCAAGACGCCTTTGAGAAATTAGGCCTAAAGAAAGCATATTTAAAATCTTACGACAGATCTGAGCTACAAGGATTCAACGAGGCGAGCACATGCCTGTAGGGATACATCAACCTGAACATGACCTTTGGCGAAGGAGTAGGGGAGCGGACAAGAGAAACGTCCTTCCTGGTCGTCCCTATTACGTTGGTGTACAATTGCATGCTGGGGCGCCCTACGCTCGTCGCGCTAGACGCCACCACCTCCACCGTCCACTTAAAAATGCACGGGGAGGTAGCCACCATCTACACTAGATCTGGATATCGCCAACAAATGTTATAAGGTCTTCCAAAAGCTAGAGTCCTGGACGTGGCACGAAATGAAATGCATAACGCGAAGACGGAGAGAAAAGGCGTACGAACAAAACAGTCTCAGAAGCAACATGAAATAAAATGCATAATGCGAAGAGGGAAACATAAACAAAGCAAAGTTCGTCGCGTAAAATAAGGGTAAAGAATAAACTTAAAACATGAATAAATAAAGCACTATTCATCAAAGAAGTTGTTCTCTACAAAGGAAAACCGCCACGACAGAACAATACACTCGAAAACATAAAGAAAGCAAAATAGGAAGTGGGATATCAGTTCTCCTGAACATCCATTGGGTCCGCAAGCTGACCTCCAGGATGGGAAGATAAATGGGCCTCCTGATCAGGGTAAACCTTGGAACGGTCAACCTTGAAAGGGGCGTGGAAGAACTCCACTTGCTTAAAAGCATCCTGAAAAGTTTAGTTCAAACCTTGAACGACGAGATCTACAGCTTGATCGGCTCTCCATTTGCAGAATTTGGCCGCCTGGTCAACCAAAATCTTGCTGCTCAAAGCCTCCTTCAAAGTGATGGCCTCTTGACTTGCAGAAACTTTTGCCTCCTAGCTTAGAGCCTTAATGTCAGCGGAGAGGATCTTATTGACCTCTTATTAGGATTCCACCTCCTTTTCCAAACAAAATATCTTTAAGCTAGCCTCCTCGAACTAAGCTTTCTAAGCGAAAAAATCCACCTCTAAGTCAGAAATTTTTTAGGAACCCTCAAAAGACTTTTGATCAAAAGCGTTAGGTCAGCACTCGGATCCCCCACTTTCCTTTCAGAAGAAGAAAGTGTTGGTGTAAGCCCTAGAGGCCAATAGTTTATGTTGAACTTATCTTATGTATCATGACTTTTATTATTGAATAAATATATGGCAATCTTTATTATATTTATAGTAATGTTAATAAAGTCCTTAGA
>Ga0228711_1002603_pt1 | contig 27862 bp, 15 predicted proteins | sample MedpolnodulmetaG_2_FD_177996 | JGI IMG/M metagenome (GOLD analysis project Ga0228711, IMG submission 177996) | Root nodule microbial communities from Medicago polymorpha collected in Santa Monica, California, United States - brown nodules | ecosystem: Host-associated > Plants > Roots > Nodule... | reverse complement strand
TGATCAAACTGTTATAGGAAATAACATCGGGCTGACAATTACTATTCTCTAGCTCTTCAAAAAATTTAACAGCACTGTCAACTCTTCCAGCCCGTCCATAGCTGGAGATCAGAATATTGTATGTGAAAATGTCTGGTGGAGGGCCATCTTGTTTCATCTTTTCGTAAAGATCATGGATATGCGATACTTGTTTCAACCTACCAAGAGCTGTGAATACTGTATTATACATGATAGTATCAGTAGTTATACACTTTTCGTGAAATCTATTCAGAAGATCTATTGCTTCTGCGATTTTACCACTACTGCATAGACTCTCCAACATGGACATGTAGGCATCTTTATCGCCCTTGTCATGAACGTTCCACATGTTGCAAAATAGCCTATGTGCTTCAGAGGAATGGCCCAATTTGCTTAAAGTCCTTACAAAATATGCATATATCTGCTTATTCATATATTTTTTCGACATCTCCACAATATCGTCAAGCTTATTAAGCTGTCCTTCAGCAACCAAGACGTTCAAAAGCACACTGTACGTAAATTCATTAGGCTGACAACCATTCTCAACCATTTTTGAGAAGAGCAGGACGGCCTTGTCCGCCATCCGCCCCTTGGCAAGTGCCTCAATCATAGTATTATAAGCAATCAAATTTAGAGTGAAGCCCTTTTCTAACATTGCCTGAAAGAGTGCTAGCGACTCGTCAGTTTTGCCGGCTTTCCCAGTCATTCTGATCATAATGGTGTATGTGAACGTATCAGGCTCACAATGCCTCCGCTTCATGTCCTCAAAAACTTTATATGCTTTATCTACCTGCCAAAATATTGAAATACACTAAAATTGGTAAACAGAATCAACGGAAGTAAAATGTGCTTCTCAAAAACAATACAGAATCCGTAGAATTCAATTATATGTTCATCAATCTATTCACACAAATCTGATCCGGCACTCACAGGGAAACATACCCATACAAAATTCAGACAAGCCCAAAGTAAACAATTTTATAAAAATAAAATATAAATAAGAAGTAAATTGATGTTTCGTTACCATTATCATAACTAGTACCGCCCAAAGCTCATGCAGGGTTAACAAAACAGAACATACAAATAAACTGTATTTGATGCAAATTAAAAGTTAGATAGGTAATTGTAAAAAATAAAATAAGAAAAGTAAAAAACTGACATATTTTGCTTCTGTAAAAAGGGTGGAACAAAAAGACAGAGTCTTTGTGAGCCAAAAGCTACATCAGTCTCTAACTCTCTCCCCAAATTCCAAAATAATGAAGGAATGGTTTAGTATAGATAGCTTGTGATCAGAATGATCATAGTAGGAATGTCACACTAGATTACTCTCCACGTGTAACTGTCCAACTGTATTAACTAGCAACTGCCAGTCACCTAGGGATGCTGACTGACACATGTAAGTCAGCTAGAGGCAGTTAGCATATGTCCATAAATATTAAATAGACTCATCAACCTCATGCAACTGATTGAGAAATCATTCTAACAGAATTCAGAAAACAGTTACAACAGAAAAGCTAAAAGCTCTCTAGATTCATCATATTACGGTTTTCTATTACAACATAACCTACCTAATTACAATGAATTGCGGATCACAGAAAATAGCAGTTTGTTCAAATTCCGCTACGCTACATTGTTGTAGTGCAGATATAAGCGTACTGCGGAACAATATCAGTTTGTTCAATTTCAAATTCTGATACGCTATAGCGTTGCTATGAAACAATATCAGTTTGTTCAACTTCAAATTCCGATACGCTATAGTGCTGCTATAGCTGCTATTTGACAACACTGCCTAGTTAGCCGCTAGCACCCAACTAACACTACGGAAACATTTGGGAAAATTAATTAATGCAGGAATGGGGAGAAAATCCGCATAAGTTACTTCTATGAGCATATCATGTAAACTATTTTAAAAAATTCTTTCAAAGACTTCAGAAAGTATTTGGATAAATTAATGAAATGTTTATTCAAAAGCTACATCAGTCCCTAACTCTCTACCCAAACTTCAATCCAACCGAGTTAACTGCTAGCACCCAACTGACACTAAGGTAATATTAGGGAAAATAAATTAATGAAAAGCTAATTCAATAACTGCTTATTATACAAGTGCTTGTGAATAAGCTATAGATTATTTCGAAGACTTTAGGGAGAATTTGGATAAAAAACAAACTTAGCTCCGCAGCTAGTTAAAAAACAATTATCTATAAATACTTATGTATAATATATTTCCACAATGAAAGAGGAATTTCGAGGAAACTCCACATAAGCACACAGCATAAACAATTTATCCAAACTATCATCACAAGCTTATGAAAACAAAAACAATATCATAAGCTACTTATCATCAACTTTTCCAAACATAATCCGAAGTCCCAACGCAGCTTTTCTAAACGTTCCCCCCTAAATAACCAAATTTTATCCAAACAAAGAAATGAAAAACACAAACCTTTTGATCCTTAGCCAAAGCATCCAAAAGCATATTAAAAGCAAAAATATCCAAAGAATAACCACATCTCAACATATCCAAATAAACCCCAAAAGCTTTATCACAATCCCTCAACCTCAAATAGCCTTGAAGCAAACACTTATAACTATAAGCATTAAACCTAAGTCCCCATTTCTTAACCAACCCAACACACCTATCCAAATCACCAAAAAAACCAATCAAAATATTAACCGTCGAAATCGATCCCTTCACACCGCGTTTCTCCATATCATCAAGCAGAGACTCTGTCTGTTCGAATCTAAGCGGGGAAGAGGAGCGAGAGAGGGTAAGGAAAAGACGGTTATAGATGAAAGGATCGTTTTTGAGGGAGGGGCAAAAGTGGAAGAATTTGAAAGCAAGGGTAGGGTTTTTGAGGGATTTGAGAATGAGGGAAGCTTCGAGAGGGGTGAGGGGGACGGAGAGGGATTGGAGATAGTGGGAGAGGTCGGAGAAGGGGTCGGGGAGAGTGGTGGTGGGGGTGGTGGAGAGGAGGATTTGGGTGGCTTTGCAGATGAGGTCACGGCGGGGGAGATTGTAGCCGAGAGGGTCGGAGGGGAGGGGTGGTGGTGGAGTTACTTCGGCGGCGAGGGAACGGCCGGTGGGGGAGGTTGAGGTGATTTTCGCGGTGTATTTTGTGGCGAAGTGGCGGCGGAGTTGGTGGTGGTGTGGTTTCATCAGTGGAAGTTGGATTTTAGTTGTTGTTCATTCAAAGATGTTTCGTGCAGTGACAAGTTACAGTGCTTTGGTAGTGAAGGAGTAGACTGAAATTAATTTCTTTTTTCTCAAGTTTTTTTTCTTAAAATAGAGAAGATCTTTGAATTTAAAGACTACTCACAAATTCATCTCATTCTAAATGAATTAACAAGACTAGAACTCGAACAAACTATTTTAGAAAAAAAAACTAACCATTGAAATAAGATTTGTTTCATTTATTATCAAGAAAAAGAGTTATATTTCCTTTTGGTCCGCTTTAACTCCATTCATCTATGAATTCCTTCCCAAGTGCCCTTAACATACGCCAATCCAAAATTTATAAATACAGCAATACTAACAAATATCTTAATCGCATCTGTTAAGAAGTAAAAAAAAAGTTTTATATAAAAAAAATTTAGTGTTGAATGCAACAATTCCAAATTAAATTTTTCTTTATGAACTTTTAAAATAACACCGGTTAGCATTTCCTTACAAGACTTTAATAAAAATGAAAAATAAAAAACCCTACAAGACTAAAGATTAATCATTTAGATACGTAAGTTTCATTACCCGTATTTTTTTGTTCTTTTATTTTCACAGTACCAAAACTAATCTTTTTTTTAGAAAAATTATTTTTCCAATTAGCTATTGTAAAAAGCCATTTAGGGTGTGCTTGGATTGAAGTTTTAAGAGGGAAAGAGAGGGGAGGGTTTACTTTTCTTTTTTAAATTATAAACTAAAGTATTATATAATTGTTTATCATGTTAATATGCTAATTTTTTTAAAAATATTTCATAGTATCCATAGTTTAAAAATGAAAATCAAATCATCCCCTCCCTTCCCCTCAATCCAAACGCACCCTTTGAGTCGAGATTGAAGTTAAATCTATTGTCATATTGCCTATATTATCATCATCCTCAAGAGCAACATACCTATAAACTGCGAGCTCTTGCATTTCTAAAGTAAACGCTGCAAACCATTTAGAAATAGCAAGACACGTGAATAAACGTTTCTGAAATTTTGGTATTTTACAATATTATTGGATATGCCGGAAATGTCAATCATGAGGTACACATTATTGGAAATGGTCGGGAACAAATACAACTATCAAATTCCTGAATAAGGGGTACAACATCCATCCGTCACATATATAATAACCCCTCATTTTGATGACCTAAATCCTAATTGAACAAGTTCCTGGTACATGATATTATGAATATAAGAAATTGGCTACATCGATCCAGTAACAACAATAAATATAATAATGCACACAGATTAGAGGCATCTAGAAAAAAATCCCCCTAATCAAAAGGTTGAACGGCAGCGCCCGGTCGTGCCTGGTTTGGCAAAAAGATCGGTATCGGTATGTTTGTTTCCAAGCCTAATCAAGCTTGACATTAGAATAGAGAAGTGTGTCCCTTGTGATTGGCATATACAAGAGGTAACATGTCTGTCAGAAAGAAAAATAATGAATTAGTAAATACTTATGATCATAATCATGCATAAATTCTCGACACTAACTATCCACCTTGAATCAGAAATGACATCATACACGACCAACATATGTAATACATTAGCTAATTGATATTCCCACTTCGTCGTTTCCTTGAAATAGATCCATGAACATGGGGAGAATCGAGTACCCTCTTTGAGGCCCTTTGAAAAGAAAAGTGAATCACCAGGGAGCTAATCTACGATTTCTATGAGTGGGATTCCCAGTCACAGGCGCTGGCACCCTGACTGAGAGACATATCTCAACTCATCCACCATATTTAACCATAAAGAGTGAAAAGGGTATAATACTAAAAATCTAACTACTAATTCTGATACCAGCATCCATTATCCAAACATAGAATCATTCATACATTAACCAAATTAACATTAGAATTTTTATCCTGAATAAATTTTCAAATTGTTGCCAAGAAAGGGTACTGCCCTTCTCCAAACTTTTTTTGGAGAAGGAGGGGGGTGGAAACTGAGCAAATGAAATAGATGAAAAATATCTTCCCGAGACTGTCTTTCAAGTTCCAATTTCCAAACATTTAGCTAGATTATAACGACAAATATGTCTAACTACACAGAGAGCAGTTTCTTTCCAATTTTTGTTTAACATGGTAATATTAATAGTATGTATTTCACAAAACACTTACCCCCATAAGAGTTGAAACAAGCAAAATTATTCCTGTTATCCAGGCAAGGGTTATTCTAACCAATGCCACTTCTGCAAAAGTTGTATTCAATGCATTTACTTCTTCCAACCATCGTGCCCTATGGTAGTGAGGAGGAGTAAAGATAACATTAAACTTCTTGCCGGACTCTTGAGGAGTGGCCGTTTGACAATAGATAATTCCAACAATTTGACCTGCTCAGTCATTAATCATTAACAGATTCAATAAAAGCAAATGAATTTTTCAGATCAATAATTGAGATCTAAAGAACAAATAATCAGCTGAAAGGTTTCTACAGTTATTTGACTAGGATTTTTATACTAAAGCAAATAACTTCCAATTCTGCAATGCTCTAATTTAAAACAGCACATAAAGCCTGACAAAAATTAACCTTTGTATGCTTCTTGCAATGAGCCAAATATCTTCGTCAACGTTACAAGTAACAATTCAACTCCGTGTTGAGCAATAATTTCAGCTTCATCTTGCTCTTGCAAAACCTGTATCATATTGGTTGATAGAATTAGACAACTAAAATCCATGTATAAAACATCACTACATATTACAGATAAACATGGACTGAAATATCTATTCAACTAATTTTTCATTACTAAATGAGGTTAGTTAGAGATTAAGCAACACCATTATGACATATCATACATATATCAAGATTAATGATAAATCAGTTAAAATAGCAAACCCAAATCCTCCTTAATGGCTTAAGTCAATAGCCATTCTTCTACCTCTATTACAATTTCATCCACATTTGGATAGAAGTGGAAAAATAGTCTCACAAGACATATCAGCAAGGTAGACAAACCCGCGATCCAACTCGTAGGATCATCCGAGTTCACGATCTTACATCCCCTCGCCGTGCCAGAAAATCGTCGGAATCGCTTTTTGGTGGTCGCGGTTTGGATCGCCGTTGATAAACGTAAACGCGTTTGTATCATACGATTCAGACGAGTCAGTTTTGAAACCCAGAAAACCAGGTTCGCGGGTCATTTCGTGACCCGGTTTCTGTTTCGCTTTCCAGAAATCCAGATTTCAGGGTCGGGTTTGTGACCCGGATTCACCCCAAACATATTTTTGCAATCAGAAAGGCAAAAAAACGTGTTTCACTCTTATTATTATCAGAAACTGTTTCTAATTCCCTCATTAAACCCATTGATTATTGAAAATCTTCCCAATACACCCACTATCAATAATTAGAGAAATTTTCCAATTCACCCATAAATCATGGAACCTTACCAATGCAATTCCCATTTTCATAGCACTCACCTCCCTCTGTCACGTCACTTATTTATGAATTTGAGTGTTATTTGAATTTTTTTTCTATTAAATTATGTTGCTTCATATGCATATGTATGAATTTATATCGAATATATATGAATTTTTAAATTTGGTAGGATCTTACGATCCCCCGATTCACGATCTCATGGGTCCTACCCGATCTTAGGATCTCAAGTTTGTCTACCTTGCATATCAGTAATAGACATAAATTTAGAAAAATCATGGCAAAGAAAATTGCTATCGCCAACAATATTATAACCATGGCACTGTATATTGAAACTTGAAAGAACTGTTTCTCTTTCAAATTTGCAGACACACGTCCACATATTTCGTTCCTACGTTATACATGTATAAAATAAAGCACCAATCAAGTATTACAAAAAATGCTTGCAATGTCTTGCGATACAAAATCTATGAGGTGCAAATTCAAATTGAGAAAGAACAGAAGAAAAAAGACTCAACTTATCACTTTGGATGGTCTCATGCTCAGGTCCGTATAGTTTCACCCTCACAATAAAATTGCTTTTTTTACATATTTTCCATCTATGTTTATCAGACATTTCAATTTTATAGGACTTCAAAATGTCCAACAACTAAAAATAAAAAAAATAAAAATAGGAATCGCTTCTAGGAACATTGGCATCCTGCCTAATTTCTTTTCTATAATAAAGAAATATAATTAGAATGAAAATAACAAATATGTAGGGGGATAAAATATTGAGTGAAATGAAACACATGCATCAAAAGGGAACCTAGTCCCCACTCTGATTCTGTCAATGATTGTGTAATTGTTTTTGTTTCATCAAGAAAGTAACCATCTTTGAGAAGTGAAGGGATTGCGCGGTCTTGCTTACTTTGTAATTTGCTTTTTTGTGTCTGATTTTAGTTATGAGTTATTTTACTTGTTCTTGAGGAAAGCCTATCTTCGTCTCTGTTGCACTTACTTTGTTTTAGTAAGACTCTTTAATCAACAAGCAAAAAAGCATGATTTTCTCCTTACAGATATTGAAAGGAAAAAGAAACAATAAAATATTACAGACAATGAAGAATGCAGCAAAATGTTGTCAAAAACTATCTTAAAACCATAAATTGAGACTCCTTTAAAACATACATAAATGGATCATTTGACTAAAAACATGTCATATTATATATGCTCGCAAGACTACGAAGATACTTAAGCTACATTTAGGTCAAATAATAACACTAGATTCGGTAAAACACTATGTCGAGTTTTTTAATAAAAGGTAAAAATAAACAAGAAAATGAGGGAGGAAGAAAGGTGCACACCTTAATGCCATTGAAGCGACCTGTCAACAACTCAGCTGGACTTAGTGTACTCTGTGATAAATCATGATGCATCTGAATTGCCCTTTTGACATTTTGAGTGAGAGACAAAAGACCTATCACAAACTTTCTTTCTGATTCCTGCAAACACAAGCACACAAACCTCCCAATCAATCCCAAAAAGTACATATATAACTTATAAGTAGAAAAAGATTTCTTAAGAAAATCCTGATCACACCTTTGACATATGGAGATTCACCAAGGCACCATTTGCCAAAGGAACGGAAAGCACTCCATTTAATGGCTCTAGGGTGTCAGGGGCATATGATCCACCGATCAAAGATGACTAAAAAACAAAGATGGGGTCATTTCACATATACTTGATAGTCAAATAACAAAGAAATAACTAAGACATGTATAATATGAATCAAAACTCACAAAATCACTAATTTCTTTATCGGTAAAGTCTTCCAATTGCTCATCCAAAGAAGACACAGAAACGTCATTTTCATCTGCAAAATTTAAAAAAGCAAAAGTGAAGTCTTTGACGTAAAAATTATGGTAAAACCATAGTAGTGCCAAACACCATTTCGGTTTTATTCACCTGGAAGTTGAATGTCAACTTTATCTGAACCAATATAATTTGTATCCCACAATGACTTGCTGAACATTGCATTATCCTGGACAATTTTTTCAAGACCTGCATTCATATTAAAAAATTATTATTTAAATAAAGAGAATGTATTACAGAAATTGATTATTATACTCAAAGTGAAGGCTAGAAACCATTGATTCCATTCACTTCCAGCAAAAACACAGCACGAGGCCTATTGAATGGATTAGGAATCAAAACTTCATTCAACTGCAGAAAGCAAAACATAACGGCCAATCAGATCTCTATAACAGAAGTGTGATGTAACATAAATAAGGTAGTAAAAATTGAACATTGCTAATTATTTCAAGAACCTTGGATGAGCTGGAGGCTGAAAGAGTAGAAGGAGGAGCAAAACCGAGCAAGACTGGCACAGTGGCGCCAACTTCTTGAAGCGAAATTGAAGGATGCTGCAAAGTGAAATGGCGCCATCTAGTGAGATCATTATTATTGATTTTAACCATGACAGCAGAGTGAAGTAACCTCATTAGCAGAAATAGAAGGATGTTAGAAAGGATGAGTGTGATCAATACAGTTAACCATCAAAGTCAAACCAATTAAATGGAAGTTAATTAATTTTCTTTTTTTGACGGAAATAAAATGAAGTTAATAAGAGGATGGGAAAATGGATGGGGAAGTCATAGTACCTAGTTAGTTTATTTAGTTAGCTCGTTAGAAGGGGTTATCCATTTTCTGTGCAAATTGAATTGATCCTTTCTACAAATTCCCCTTTTTACTTTAGAGTTCCTAGCAATCAATCTCTTCCAAAATGAACGAAGTAACAACAAAAATAAAATATAAACTTTCAACATGTTAAATTAAAAAACCACCCTCCTCAAACATCATTTATAAATTTAGTTATGATCGAATACACCAGTTTACAAATTAGTTTGTGTTATTATCAAAATAGTTGTTAAATAGCGGCTATAGTCGTGCTATAGTGTTGTTGCATAGCAGAATTTGATGAACAAATCACCATTGTTCTGCGATACGCTATTTAGTACATAATATTGTGAAATAGCGGCTATAGTGGCACTATAGCACCATAGCATAATGAAATTTCAACAAATCCCTATTTTCCGTAACCCGCAATTGACAGCACTGATTATGAATCTGTTATAATCTCAACGGCTGAGAATAACCGAAATTGAGAGTTTAAGGGACACATGGCATGTGATCCACATATGAAGGAGTTGGGGAGATAAAAAGCTAACAGAAAATATTCCTCTACATGCTATAAGAGGCAAATCAAATGATTGGCAAAGGGGTGAAGAATCTGATGAACGTCTCTATTCCTCCCTTGGCAGTTGGCATTCTTCGGAATGATTGCTTCTTCTTAGTCTTGTGCTAAGCTCTATCTTACTTTCATTACTTTTCCCTTCCATAAATTGTATTGTCAGATTGGTTTACTAGTGTTAATCTCTTACGATTACAAAGTTCATTATTCTCTAAATTGGTTCGATTATCATCTCACAAAAAAATCACATACCCTTACAGAATCATATCAATAGAAACAACAATAGAAGAAGAAAAAATTTCTACTTTCGGTTTCATTCTCAGTTGTTATTACTAGTTAGTTATCTTATTACAAATTTATTTCTTGATTATTATAGAATCATAACACAACCTAATGAACAAACTACCGGACACTTAAATGTTGCAATTCAGTAATCGCAACTAGTAAACAAAATTCTCCACTCATCAACTATCGCTACTTCCAACATTTCAAACAATAACAACTAGGCGCAAGATGTTTATGTTGCATGATTATTCATAAGATTTCAAATTCGAATTTGATTTGATTTTCATTTCTTAAAATTTTCGCACCAGCATATAATTCAATTAAAGTACATAAAATTCGAATCGATCAGCGAAAGATTCAGTGATGATCCAAAAGAGTAGAAGAACGATAATTAGAAGTTAAACCTCATCGTTGGATGATCTAGCGCGAAGGAATTGATGAGATGAACTATCGATGAAGAAAACAGAACCAGAAGCATCGCCCTGTGAAAATCAAACAAAACGAAAATCGTTAGATCGAATTCACAATCGCAATCAAAAGCGAAATGGATTGAAGAGAGAGAGAGAGAGAGAGAGAACGAACCCTAGCTTGAGGAGAGAAGAGAGAGAGGAAGAAGAGGAAGGTACAGATGACGGAAACGGGAAACTTCATCTTCTCAGAGAGAGAGAGAGATCTGGTGGTTCCACTTCAGCTACGTGCTTTGTTGTTTTTTGTTTTCTCTGCAAATATCATGTAACTCCTTCGGGATTTTCGTTATTTGTTGAGGGCGTGTTACTACCCGCACCCCCGAAATTATTAATTATTGCATATACCCCCTCGAAGACAAAATCCCCACGAGATTTTTAAAATATATTCTAATCTATGAAGCCTACGGTGCGGGTATTATACGATACGGGTGCGCAGATACGCGAAATTTTATAAAATTTAGAATATGATTCGGCTAAGATATGTTGACAAATTTTCTATACAAAAATTCATATGTGTAAAATAGTTGAAGAAAAGAAGTCATAATTTTTAATAATAATAATATATGTGATCAAAATAAAAAAATGTAAAGTTTTCTTATAAACCATATTATATTTTCATATGTTGGAATATTGAGAGAAACATCGTTAAAAGAACTCATCACAAATTTTATTTAATGTTGATTAATTGAATCACCTTTCTCTCATTACCTTTATCCACAAGAAGTATAAATTTAGTGGTTCCTCGAAAAACAATTCTAATGATACATGTCTAAAATTGAACCATACACATCTCTACTAATTTTTACAACATTCTCTCACTTTTTTACCCTTCATCTTTTCTATGATACGTATATGTGAAGTATCTTATAAGTATCTTTGTGTATCTATGGAGTATCCTATATGTACCCGATAAAATGTTTTTTTAAAATTAAAATAATTAATTCCGATACTCCGTGGGTACATATCCGCGAGTATCCTCAAAATAAATATCGGTATCCGTTACAGATACGTTTCCATTTTAAGTATCCGGGCTTCATAAATGCTAATTCACTCACTCTGTCAGTTTCCTCTGTAGGCCAATATGAAGTAGCCGCGGACAGTTTGAAACATTATGCCAAATCATATAGGGTAATTGATTTTTTTAGGTAATGTTCTCTCGCACCTTATAATTCTATGTGCAAACTCAGTGGCGGAGCCACGTATGTTTGAGGGTGTGCACTGCACACCCTGGATTTTCGAAATTTCCACTGGATTTCATAGTGCATTCATGTTTTGAACACCCTCAATTTATTTTTGACGAATGAACACCCTCAATTTTTAATCTTGCATCCCTTCAGCCTAACCCAAGACTGTTTAATCGCAGATTGTTGTTGCAGTCACCTTTATTCCTTTTCAGTTTTTACCTTTTGACTATCTGACTTAATGCTTATAATACTCTTTGCTTTGTAGATTTTAACTTTGTTCACGTAATTACAAAAAAAAAACAATTTCCAACAAAAAAATGGAAACCACATATCAAATTCAGATTTGAGCTTTTTTCCTCAATTAACACAACGACTAGACCACACACCTTTGCTTTTGTAATTCTTTAGCATGTGAGTATATTTCAAGTGCAATATAATTTTTTGAGTATATTTTATTTTCATATATTATAATTATTAATTAAAGTTCAGAAGTTTGAACCACTGTTGTTAATAGCGACCGCGCCGGCCGCTATAGCGAAGCGTAGCGGAAAAATCAAGACCACCGCATCAGGCCACATTGGCGTGTGTCAGGCCGTGTCTACGCGTGCCAGAAGTGGAAAGCGGCTAAAGTGGACCTATAAATAGTAAAACAGTAACTTGTGCTAGTTGTATATAATTGGTATTAGCCATTTTCGACTTTGCTATCCCTTTTATTCCATATTATGAATACTTCATGAAATTTTGAGTAATACTTAAGTATTTTAGTTTTTTTTTTAATATTATGGTATCTAGTATTAAATTTATCAGTGACCGCACCACCGAAATAGCGCCTGCTACGCATCCCACTCCCGCACCGCACCAATTATTGGGTTGGCCGCGCCACACCGCTTTTCCACATCGACAATAGAGGTTTGAACCCGCTAACCCAAGATCCTGGCAACGTCACTGTGCAAAATGCCCATTAAAATTGATAATAAATGGGCAAATTAATCCCTAAATCATTAAACATTAAATTGTTAATGCTAATTTAAGGGTGTTATTCATTTGTTAATGTTGAACATTTGATTTTTCCATTTTAACACTTGCTAAAAGAGTGTTATCAGCAAATTGAACGTGAGTGATGGAACCATATTAGAATTTTCCACCTTATACCTTGTAAAAAGATCAACCTCTACTAGAGCATTTATCATATTTAAGTCTTCAGCAACAATTAAAATTAAAATTAAAAAAAAAAAAACTAAAAATTGGTCCCCTTATCTCAGACCACGCTCAAATTTAAATCATTTATAGGGCATCCACTTTCAAGAACCAAAGTTGAAGTTGTGCTAATACATTCCATAATCCACTTTGCCACAAGGTAGTTAGATTTTTTTTGTTAAATTATATTCATCGTTTTCAAAGTTTAAGGTATATTACCTATTATTTTATCAAAATTATTTATAATAATTTATTAAAATAAGAAAAGTATTTGAAACGAAATGATAAATATAGTGTTTTTTTTTGTTACAATGATAAATATAGTTTAATGTATTATTGTAACAAAAAAAGTTTAATGTATTATAGAAAAAAGGCAAAAATTCCAACAAATGATTTTTTATTTTTATTTTCTTAGCGTACGTAGATAATTTTAGCAAAATCCTTATTTTTCAGTTTTTTTAAAGAATAAATCAATATTTTTCAGTGATTTTTTTATTTGCTCACATAACAAGTTCCCATAAATTTACTAAATTGATAATGGATATTTTAAGAAAAATATCCTCTATACATACATTTGAGAATGTTTAAAATGAACAATACACATGGCATATCAAAATCAAATTTAAAAGAAAAGTTACTCCCTCCGTCCCAAATTATAAGAAAAAAAAACAAAAATCACACTTATTAAGAAAACTAAAGTATAAGAATTTGTAGCATAGTTTTTTGTGTTTTCTTTGAAACAAGTTTCATGGGGAGATGTAAAAACAATTTTCATTGGCTATTGGTTATGAAAAAAATGGAAGAGAGAGAAAATTAAATGTAATTTGCATTTAATTTCATGAGAAGAAGCAAAAGTTTTTATTGAAAAAGATAATTTTTTAAAAAAACAAGATTAAATAGAATAAGAATTTGTTTTTTTGCTTATATGTTTGCTTATATTTCGGGACGGAAGGAGTACATGTGGCAATGTAACGTTGAATCATAGAAGTCATAGTCCAATTACATCGTTTAAGACAAACTTTCTTTTTAATGACAACATTTACGACATACCAAAGTAACAAAGTATAACCAACAATCAAATAAAAACCTTCAACGACAAAATTTTGAAAAATAATCTAACTAAATAATTATAAAAAATGACATAATTTTAAAATCAAAAAACTAGAATTATAATTTATTAAATCTGCAAAAATAGATGTTTTTTAATTTATAAGATATATTTTGCGAAAAATGACAATCCCAAATGACTACATTTCTTCTTGCAATGAATTTTTTGTTTTCTTTTTGTCAAAATAAAAAACTAAAAAATGAGATAAATATAAACAAAAACATAGAGGAAAAATATTTTTTAATAACAATAATATCTTTGAAATAAACAAGAGACGGTTATTTTTCAATAAAACTATATGTTTGTCATTGATAAATAGAAATAAATACGGGACAAATTTTTATCAAGAGAAGGATATACAAGACTTGAGATGGGGGCCAAAGACCTGACCCAGTAAATCACAAAAGCAAAACCCAACAATTCAGTACAAAATGATAATAAAAGAGAACAGTCTTAAACAACCATTACCACATATAATCCAGCGTACCCATGTAGGGGCGCGACAATCCAACGATCGTCTGCCAACACAAAAATGACCCAAGTTCCAACAACTATCTTCAAGGTATCATAAGACCAAAAACGCCCTTTCGAGTCAAAGCAACAAATTACGAACCAAATCCACAAAGTCGTGGTGGTCTTTAAACTTCAATTGCAGTCCAAATCAAGGGATGAACAAACAACATAAATCTACCATGTCCATCAACGATGCAAGAAGCAACCACGACGGATAAAATATTTTAGGTATGATGAACAACTATTATCGTCAACACAGATCATCTACGCACCTAGCCCTTTCGAGCAACATCAGGATAAAACCAGTCATGTTAAATCGAGATATGCATCCAACAAAACAACGCCAAAACTAAAGAACTCATATCTTCAATCCAGAAAACCAGATTCAAGATTTTCAGAAAAAATCACGGAGCCGAAACAAAGTCACCACCCATCTTCATTTCCATGAAACAAAACGAAAACAAACTCCAATAAACAAAAATGAAAAAGAAAAAAAAACCAGACCGATACTAACTCATAATCGTGTCAACACCATAGCTCTACAAGACAACGACGACGTTGAACGAAACCAGTGACCACAATAGAATCAACACATACCAAGACTCCGAAAGGACAACCGTTGTTGTGTTTCTTCGACGACGATTTGAAACCTATAAATGTATTTTTCATTTATAATTAAAAACACAGGACATATATTTACCATTGATAAACATAAAAACATGTGACACATATTTATCATCATTGTGGCAAAAAAATACTAACATTATTTTTAACAAAAAATACTGACATATCTACAAATTCACGGCGCGTAGATGTTTTTTCATCAATAAATAAGAAAATAAAACAATTTGAGATTGAAAAATAATAGTCTATCACCCAGCACGGGTTAACACACTAGTTTGGATGACATTTAGTTTTGGTGACATTGATGACTTTAATGTATTTAATTGATAAATGAACCGATTAAAATAGATTACTCTCTTGATGAGAGAAAATGATTTGTTGTAAGAGAATAAAGACAAAGTTGCAAAACTCAAAGTCACATAAATGCAACCCATATTCGATCTTCGGTGTTAAGAGAACATGTCTTAAAAATAATATTCCATTTGGTCATATTTATAAGAAACTTTTGTTTTTTCAGATTCATTAAATAAGTGATGTATTTGGACTATATTATATTTCAGATACATCAATTATTTAATGAATAAAAAAGTAAAACTTGCTTATAAATGTGACCGAAATGAGTAATTTTTTTTGTCAAGTAGCGTAGTGGCTAAAAATTTTATTTTTAAAGAGAATAAGTGGGGTGTCTGGGGTTCGAATCTCGATCCCTACATATATTATACATTGTTTCTACCAACTGAGTTAAACTCACGTAAACTTTTAAAATAATTGAAGACACAACTTCTAGGATAATCTACTCCCCGTGTTTCTTATTAATTGTCATTTTAACGTTTATTACATGATAACCAGTAAATTTAGTTACTTTTGACGAGATTATTTTCCCCTTTCTCCAAAAGAACCTTAATTATTTATATTTTCATTATGCTTTTTTATATCTTTGCAATAAACAATTAGGGCACATAACAATAATTAATATTGAATGACAAATAACTTTAATACAATTTGTTATGTGAGAGTAAAAATTATAAAGGAGCAGAGGAAGTATTGTTTTTAGTCCTTCAACTTTACAACAAGTTTCACTTTAGCCAAAAAATATCATATTTAGTTTTTAGTATAATATTTTCAATTATACAATATACATTGCTCCAAAACATTATATATATTATCTAAAAGTCCTAGCTCAACTGATAAAATGCCGAAATTGTTAGGCCGGATGCCATGACGGGGGTTCGAACCCTGGTACCTCCACTTGTGTGTGTGAATTTATAATACCTTTGTCATTTCGTCTATCTACCAAAAAAAATTATATATTATATTCCACTTTTATTTATGATGATGAAAAAAATACATAAATTGGTATTTAGAAAAAAACTATTCCCTTTAGTATATTTTCTTTTATATTTTAATATGTATATAGAAACTTTAAACACATGTCCGTAAATCACTTGTTAGAATTTGTCAAGAATAAAACTTCTCATCTTTTTGCTCTTAAATATACACAAAAAGTCAATTGTATTTGATTCAAATTTGGATCATATACATTTGACTTTTTTTACTAATAGTATTTAAAACTTATGCAATATTAATTAAATGACATTTTAGAATTTTTTTTGTCAAGAATTTTAGGAAATATTTTATTTAATAGTGTAAAATTATTTCAATTTAATTAAGTTTGAGACTGTAAAGTAGTAATACCTTTGCTTATATTCAACACTGAAAGTAGTATATATATTCTCTATAAGTTCATCTATTTCTTCCAAACAAACAAAGAAAAAAAGTTCTAGCTTTTTTTGGGTGAAAATGGACTCATATTCAAGAGGTGTATCTGATGATCATCAAGAGAATCTGAACTCAAACACAATAAAGAAAGCTAGCAATCGTCGCTCTACCTATCAAACAAGTATACTGGAAGAGTAAGAAGACTAATCCTTGTTTGTGAAAATTTTCTTAGATTATTTTTTCTTCCTCTTGATTTTACTTTATTTGTTGTGTTAAAAAGCATTGATCTTGGAGTATTGTGTTGAGGAATGTGTGTGTATATATGTGTGCCATTTTACTCGATACATATTTTACAAAATGTCCATTGAATTTTAAGCTTATATCATATAGATCATCCATGTAAAGTTTTACACAAATTTAAAATCATTTGATATGTTGTTGATACTCATCAAGATTAATTGTTTATGCAATTTTATTCAACATCATTCATCTTGGCGACTATCAATAAGATATCAAATGATTTTAAATTTGTGTGAAATTTGACATGAATGATATATATGATAAAAATTTATAATTTAGTGGTCAAATTTAAAAATTATATATGGTGTAAAATAATATTGAGCGATGTAACATTGATATAACATAGGTGAAATTTGATCAATCCCCGTTGTGATATACTTCATCTGTCCCAAATTATAAGGAAAAAAACCTATTTTCTTTGTCCCAAATTATAAGCAAAAAAGACCAACTTTTATCATATATAATTATGTTTTTTCAAAAAATTATCTTTTTCAAAGGAAAATTAAATGCAAAGTGCTTTCAATTTGCTCTCGTTTTCATTTTCTCTATAATCAACTACCAATAAAAATTGCTTTTACATCTTCCTATAAAACTTATTTCAAAGATAACCTAAAAAACCAAGTTACAAACAACTATGTTTTAGTTTTCTTCATAAGTATAATTTATTTATTTTTTTGTTTATAATATGAGACGAAGAGAGTATAATTTTATTAATGTATTCAGTCACATTCAATATATCTCCAACTTTTTTTAATCGCAGATATGTGAGTGTCAGTGTGGAAAATGGTTATATTTACGAAAATTGGCTGCAAGAAAGGCACAAATAAATCTTATCGGTTGATCTTAGTTTTTCAACCACACACACACATGACCGTGTATTTAGTTTTGTCAAAAAAAAATGACCGTGTATTTAGTCAAAATATTTAATTAATGTGTCTCTTTTTTTAAAAAATAAAATTAAATGCTTCATAACATGTACTTCTGTGTCAATTCTTGAAAAAAAAAAATTGTAAGTGTCAATTGTCAAATGTTTTTTTGTGTATGTCATTTATGTTTTTATATACTTTCTCACCTGATTGGATCTTTTTTCCCCTTCTGAAATAAAGAATATTCACGACAGTCACACATCCAAACGACAAGCAAAGATGTGATATAGCCACAGAGCTTGGGATGGATCCAAATCAAGTGAAGTTTTGGTTTCAAAACAAAAGGAGTCAACAAAAGGTTACATTTTTTTTCTTTTATTTAATTTGATACTTCATTTTAAAGACAAAAGTCTTTTACATGATTGACCAAGTAATATAAATTAATAATAATTTTACTTGTATATCATGACTTCTAGACTCAAAATGAGAAAGCAACAAGCTCCGCACTTCTAGCGGAGAATGAAAGGCTACTTAACGAGAACAACCAAATGAAAGAGGAATTGAAGAATAAGATATCATGCAGTGGTTCGTATCGTAAGAATCATGAAGATTATAAAAACTCCATGCGACAACTTCAACTTAAAAATGCTCGTCTCAAAGAAGAGGTGAGTCAATATGACTAATAATACATGTAATTTGTTAAGTTAAGCGTGAGCAATTAGTCTCACATTGAATCTATTTCGACCCTACAAAACCAGTTTTTAATGTAAAAATTATTCTCATAGAACACATGTTCATGTCATATCTAATCTAGTATGAGACTTTTAATATCGACTATTGATCTTGTCGCACCTGAGATCTTTGAGTGACGATGTTGAATGGCATTTGAGTTACGCACTTCTGTGAGAAGTAACTTTTTTCTATGGAACAATGGGAGCGGTGTACCTGCATACGTTCTGAGGATCAAGTAAGTAAGTGATATGGAATGATAGGTATTTTATGGTAAATGTGAGCGTACCTGACCCAATGTCCATGGGTTAATATTTATAGAGTAGGTTTAGGGTTGTGGTTTTTGGACCATTACCTAGACAATTGTCTTTAAGGGACAGTTGTAGTCCTCAAGAGATAACAATGAGTAGATAATGAGATGATGGCCTTGGATCCGGACTAAAGGATCCAGATTGCTTCCAGGGGTCATTATTCCCATGTTGTCTATACCATGGTACTTACAAGCCTTGTACAAAGAGCCACTTAGAGCACATGTTGGGTTGGACCTCGCCCAGACCGTAGCAACTATGAATGTCACATTTTTTCTTTTATTTAATTTGATACTTCATTTTAATGACAAAAAGTAATATAATTTAATAATAATTTTACATGTATATTATGAATTCTAGACTCAAAATGAGAAAGCAACTGGCTCTGCACTTCGCACGGAGAATGAAAGGCTTTTCAATAAGAACAACCAAATGAAAGAGGAATTGAAGAATAAGATATCATGCATCGGTCCATATTGTAAGAATCATGAAGATTATGAAAACTCCATGCAACAACTTCAACTTGAAAATGCTCGTCTCAAAGAAGAGGTGAGTCAACATGACTAATAAGATGTGTATTTTGTTACATTAAGAATGAGCAATTAGTCTCACATTGAATCAATTTCGATCATACAAAACAAACTTTTAATGTAAATATTATTCTCATAGACACGTGTTAATGTCATATCTAATTTAGTATGAGACTTTTAATATCGACTATTGATCTTGTCGGGACTGTGATCTTTGAGTGACGATGTTGAATGGCATTTGAGTTACATATTTCTGTGAGCAACAACTTTTTTCTATGGAACAACGGGGGTGGTGTACCTGCATGCATTATGATAATCAAGTAAGTAAGTGATGTTGAATGATAGGTATTTTAGGGTAAATGTGAGCGTACTTGTCCCAATGTCCATGGGTTAGTATTTATAGAGTATGTTTAGGGTTTTGGTCCTTGGACCTTTACCTGTCCTTAAGGGACGGTTGTAGTCTTCAAGGGATATCTGTGAGTAGATCATGAGATGATGACCTTGGATCCGGGCTGAAGGGTCCAGATTGCTTCCAAGGGTCATTATTTCCATGAGGTCTATACCATGGTCCTTACGAGTTATGTACAAAGAGCCACTTAGAACATATGTTAACTTGGACCTCGCCCAAACCGGAACAACTATGAATGAATATAAGAGAGACTAATATATCTAATGTCTCAAGGTTTTAAGAGGAGATATGATGGTATGATCTCTTAGTGGTTTCAGAGCCTTAGTTCAGCTTAGTGGGCGAGGGAAAGTGAGTCATGATGTATTAGATCCTTGTGTAAATGTCATTCTGACATCACTCAGGAGTTGGTGTTTCGTTGGTTGTAAATATTGGGTAGAAATTGTGGTGTTCAAGTGTGACCACATCAACCACCAATATATAAATATTGGATATATAATAAATGTGATCCACATATTCAATGTTTTAAGATTTTGTATGAAGATGTGTTATCCTGATCTTTTGATGGTCCAAGAAATACTATAATGTCTGTTTGTTGTAACAAACAATGCAAATATAGGAAATTGGACACTCACACTTGAGGAAGAAATTGTTGGTCGGATTAAAACGTTAGTTAGTCCACATGGACTATGAATTGTGGATATATAAGAGAGGTGAAACATATATCCAATAACCTAAGATTTTGATTGGATATGTGATGTATTAATCTCTTAATGGTCCTTGATTATTAATTGGAGTATCTTTTATACTCTCCTAATTGAAATAATATTTATATGTTATTAGATTATATACAAAATGACTGATTTGTGTTTATTTATGAACTTGTTTTCAGCATGAGAGGATGTCAAAATTTATTGCTACACATATGGAGAAAATTCCTGTTGTTTCGGATGAAAATGTTTTGGTCAAACCAACATGCAGAAGAACAGAAATGGAAAAAATAATGATGTTGGAAGTTGCAATTGCAGCAAAAGAAGAGTTACTTAAGCTCTTAAGCACCAATGACCCCTTATGGGTTAAGTCTCACGTTGATCAAAGACTTGTTCTTCATCAAAAAAATTATGAGGATGTATTTCCTATTATTGATCATTTCAACGGTGCTAAAACAAGAGTTGAATCTTCTAAAGATTCAAAATCAATCAGATTTGGAGCAAGGCATTTGGTTAAATTGCTTTTGGATTCGGTAAGAATTTATAACTAAAGTATCCCCACAAAGATGTTTATGGAAATATTGAAAGATTTTTATGTGGAGTATTTCCTACATATAAGATTTTTAGTGTTAACCCTTGTATGCTCAATAATTTAAATAGTCATTGTGGTCAAACGATCTAAGCTATTGGATTGAGATGATTCATCTACTTTAGATACTTAAGGGACAAATTTATCATATCATATATTTTTGGAGATTAAGTAGTGTAAATAAAGTGAGACTTGAGTAGCTAATAGGATTTTTACACGTTAAATATGTATACTGATGTTTTAAAAACATTAATTTTAACATTATCTTACAATTTTAATTAATAAGAAGTATTCATTGTCTATTGAAATGTTGTAATTTTCATCTATCTATCTAGGAAGATTGGAAAACTCTTTTCTCAACTATTGTTACAAAAGCGGAAACAATTGAAGTGCTTGAAGAAGGTTCTTCAGAAAATCGAAGTGGAGTTTTACAATTGGTATATATTCCTAATTAAAACCTTTCTTTTTATAATAACTTATTTATTTATTTATAATATTTTGATTTTTGCTAATATGGTACAACTTATATATTGCAGATGTATGAAGAGATGCATGTTCTTTCACCTTTTGTGCCATCTCGAGAATTTTACCTTCTTCGCTATAGTGAACAAGTTGAAGCTGGTACTTGGGTGATAGCTAATGTATCGTATGATTGCTCAAAAGAGGGTGGACTCCATTCTCCTACTTGGATGTTTCCTTCTGGATGCTTGATTCATCAAATTTCCAATGAGTATTCTCAGGTTGGTACAACTAGTATGTGTGTCTATATATATATATATATATATATATATATATATATATATATATATATTTTTTTTTTTTTAGGCCATCCCATTGGATTTTTAGGTCTAAAGCAAATTTTATACCGAGGCTTTTTAATTGTTTTGACACAGAAACATAAAAATTGAGAACATTAAATTTGTAATTTTAGTTGAGCCATGACACTAAATATTGACATCACTTGCGGTCAAAGTTCAAACATTAATTCCTATGGCAGCAGGAGTTTAACTCCGTCCGTTAAACTCAATCCCCATTAGTTCAAAAACTTTTCTTAAACAACAATTTTGTTTTTAATAAGATAAACATTATTTATCAAATGTTAAACTTTGAAATAGAAAGGTAAAATTGAATTCAAACACAAATATAAATTACCTTTTCATATTTTGGTTGCATACAACATGCCTTAATATATTTCAAACAACTAACATCATACTTACCAATAGGAATCTAAAAAGGAAAAAAGAATTTGAGATATGTATAACCAATAAAATAGCTATCTTTAAAATCAAACTTGCAACATAAATTACAAGCACACAACTCTTCAATTAACTACGATCCGAGCTAGACGCAACAATTGATTTGGGGCCTAATATAAGGCCTAAAACATTCGAGGGTCTAAAGTCCTTGCTTTAGTGACAACCTTCGTAGGCTGGTTCTGGTTTTTTGTGAAATACAATTTATGATTAGAGTTAATATGGTCCAAAAATAAATTACTAAAATAATAATTAGTGATAAAAATTAAAGACAAAAAATGAAATTTCTGTCACTAATTTGATTTGTTTAGTAGTGAATATATAAGATATATAAGTAATTTTTGTATACACATATTTTCTAATCTCTAAGTTGATGCATGCATGCTTTGCTAAAATTTGATAATAGTATGATATGCTAGCTAAATGCGTTATTTGAACGTTGTTAATTTAAATATTGTTGATAATGACTCAAAATTGGTGAGTTTTGGAAAAGTGAAACCGTGACACGATTTGAAAATCGTGGCATGATTTTTTGGCAGAATAGTGTGCTTTTGAAAGCTAAATCGTGACACCATTTTGGATAAGGTTGTAATACAATATTGTGTCCAGGCTTAATCGTGGTGCGATTTAGACAAATCATGATACAATTTTGTCTGGATCTGAACACTATATAAGCATCCTTTGACCCATTTGTTGGGTAAGCTTGATGAATCTTATGGAAACCAAAGGAGGAAACTTTTAAGGTATTTAGATAGTAAAAGTTGAGGGTCTTTGGGTGAGGTTCAAAGCTTCAATATGTGAATCTTGGAGAACCAAAAGAGGGGGCTCTTGGGAGAATGTTGGTGCCTTTTGGGGAGAGATTCTTAGGGTTGAGAAACACATTAAAAGAGAGTCATTTGTGAGCAACTTGGGTGAGTCTTGGGTAACCAAAAGAGAAGATCGTTAGGAAATCAAAGGCTAATGGTTGGTTCTCTTTTTGGGGGTTAGATTCTAGAGTTAGGAAACAATTGGGAAACACCTTGGATGAGTGAAATAATTGAGTCTCTTTTTCATGGGAGGAGATTAAGAGAATGGTAGAATTAGGTTTGTTCTAGGAGAGCTTGTTGAAGCTAATTTCTTTTAACTATTTTGTATCTCTTCGTAAAGAACTCATTGATAGTAGGTTGGAGAGATCAATCTCTCCTCCAGAGTAGGTAATTGTTGGATCGAACTAAGTAAACAATTATTTGGGGTTGTTCTTTTTCTCTACTCTTTTTCTCTTGTTTATTCTTTGGTTCGATTGTGGTTTTGCTTTATACTTAGTTTCAAGATTAGATCTAGATTGTTATTGTTGCCTGTGGTTATTTTGGTTATTTGTTGCCATTGATACTTATCCCACAAATCTAAATTTCATTGATGTGAGATTTGTAGTTAACGAATTCACATCAAATACTTTTCTTGTAGGTTTCATGGGTTGAACATGTGGAAGTCGTTGACAAGATCCAAACACACCGTCTCTATAAAGATGTTGTCAATCTCACAATTGCATTTGGAGCAGAAAGACGACTTTTAGATCTTCAAAGAATGTCTGAAAAGTTTTCTAGACTGAAAAACATATCTATTTATGATAGCGGAGGTAGCTCACTATCTATCAACATTACACTAAATTAACATATTTTTTGGATAAAATCAAATTAACATTTTACGACTCCTTCCATCTCATGTCATGTGTATTTTTAAGATAATGCGCAATTTTTAAGATAATGCGCAATGTTAAATTCAATAGTAAAATAATGCATTCGTCTAGAGTATTGAATTGACACATTTATAATGCCAAATAAATTTCGACATATATTGATAACTACTTCCTTCAGTCCTATTTACAAAAGACATTTGAGTCAACATGAAGTGATGTATCTAATCCAAGCTTTAAATCAAATACCTCAATTTTTGTTGACCTAAAAGTTTTACGAAAATGAATTTATTCTCTTTATCAATTGATAAATTTTATGTGGGTAAATGAGTCCCACAACATAGATTAGTGTGGTCCACATGAGTTTTGATCAACAATACAAAAAATATAAAAAAAAAAGTGTTAGAAAGTTTGTTGTTAACAAGTATCTTATCTTTATTAAGTGAGTTAATTTGTTATTCTATTCATTTTCAGTGGTTACTTTACTCAAAGGAAAGAAGAGTGTGGTGCATCTGTCTCATCGAATGGTTAAGGACTATTGTAAAATTTTGTCCCTGTTAAGAAAGTCAAACATCCCACAATCCTTAGCTGATGTTAATGATAGCAAGATAATGCTTGCTATTAGAAAAAGTGGGGTCCTGTTTAAACCAAACAACAATGGCACTTTTATGGTTGCTACCTCAGTGTTGTTTCCTTTCCCATCTCAGATGTTGTTTGACTTCTTAAGAGATCCTGCAAGACGTTTTCAGGTTCCTAAAGCTAATTAAATAGTCTTTTAGTTTATTTAAATTTAGAGGTCGTTTGTTATTAATTATAGAAATAATGATTTGATATTTAATAATTTATAAATTAATTTGTAGAGTTTTTTTTTAAAATTAAATAATTTTTTGTCTTTTATATTAGAATTAAATATTTTTTTTAATTATTTATTAAAATGAATTTTTAGCTAAACTACTAAAAACAATTTATGATTTGATTTAGCTTTTAGATTAGTTTTATTCTTTTTTAGATCACATTTTTTTTTTATGAAAACCCGCTCCAACGGATAAAAGTTTTTTTTTGAAGGAACCAATAAAAGTTTTAAAAGTGATTATTATTTTGTTTAAAAAAAAGTTTTTCTCACGGAAAAAGTTGTAAGAAGCAAGCTTATAATTTGCTTTTTTTTTTTTGAAACAAAGCTTGCTTGTTCGTATATTTTAATATTTTTTCTAATAGACTATCATTAATCAATTTACTCATTATTTTTCTTGTAGTGGGATGATAATTATCAAGGAAATGCAATGCATGAGATTGCACACATTTCAACTGGGGGTGACTCAAACAATTATATTTCAATTATTCAGGTACTCACCATTTTTCTTCCTTAAAAATAATTTAGCAATTATTATGTATTTATAAAGATGATTGACACCCAAATGTTAAAACATAAAAGTCATTTATGAAAATAAAAACATCAAGGATTTTATGATCATATTTTTTTTTGGCTTTCGCACCGGTTTCCGACCCATCAAAGGTGGGTGACTAATCCGGCTCGTGCGTAGAGGCATGGGCACTGGCCAAACGTTGTTCTCCTAGGAATCGAACCCGCTATCTCCTGGATACTTCCTTGAAAGGAGCTCCTTGCCACTAGAGCCCTTTTTTTTGTATGAGAGGAGAAATCATTACACTAGTTGTCTAGTCATATATATCATCGTTTTTTTGGGTATGCAAATAAAATAACAAACACTTTTAAACTCGGCGAAGATAACAAACACTTGAGAGGTTGCATTATATTATACCTCTAAAGAGTAAGCAGTAATGTACTTTTCAACCTAATGTTGGATGCCATTAACATCTAACACCCCTGCATTTCCAACTTGCAAAGAGATTGTATGAATCCTCTCCCAATATTCAACATATGCCTAAAAATAACCAGTATTGGCATCATTTCCTTAAAAAATTACCTTGCTTTCATAAATTTGTCATAAAAAATTATGTTGATCCCAATCTTGACAATCATAATATATTCAAAATATGAATCAACTTGATTCTTTTTTGGAATAAAAATCAAGTTGTCCCTTTATTGTAAATGCTTTCCCTATTATTAACTTGATTGTCAATAATTCATGTGAGCAGCCTATGGAACCTCCTCCCCCAAACGGTGTGGTGATCATTCAAGAATGCTTCATAGATCCTCTGGCATCTTATGTTGTGTTTTCTCCTTTAAATATACCGGATTTAAAGGATTCCATCAATGGTAAACCTTCATCAACAATGTCACTTCTTTCCTCTGGCTTTATCATCTTCAACGACAGTCAATCTCATTCGAGGAAAAATGCAAGAAGTTCTTTGTTGACCGTGGCTTTTCAACTATCGATGTCTAGTCTAGAAGGAGTGAATTTGGATGTTGTCGCTAAGTCATTCATGACCAAAACCATCAACAACATTAGAGATTCTTTAATTGTCTAAGAACTTCTTTGAATACCTTCACATTAATAAGTTAAGCAAGATATTTATCATATTATGTTGCTCTGTTTTATTTAATTCATATACTTTTCAACAATTTTAGTTTTTGGCACATTTCTTCTTTGTAGTTCTTGTCAATTTTTTTTGGAACATCTAATATCTTGTATCTTTGCTTTGTTATGATCTCATTAGAGTCATTATTGAATTATAAATATATTTTTCTCATTTCTTTTTCTTCCTGACACGGTATGAATTGGGATCGTAACCAAGAGTATCTCAAACTTGTCATACTTTATTTGATGAAACTTAGCTGCTAATTTGTTCCTAATATCATCATTTTCCTCATATCAATCTTCATTTTTTTAAGATTGGATATTACAAACATGGCTAGGTTAACCCTTTCCAAAAAGTTCTTCAATCGTATGCACAGTTAATTTTAGAAAAGCATTACACACTCCTTAAAAATGACTTTATAAGTAATACAATCATTCTTCTGAAGGTAATATCCGACACTTTAAAAGTAATAGAATCATTCTTCTGAAGGGAACCACCTCCATAATTTTGGGCGCCCATTAATGCTAATAGTTCTCCAAAGGATGACAACTGGTTGCTTTTGTAGTAAACCTTGAAATTATGGATACTCTTCATGTTGAACTTATAGGTGTTACAATGAAAATTGAGATAACTTACTATATAAACGACGACATAATTATTTTTTGGGTTAATAGTGCTTTTCACCCCTGTAATATAGGCCATTTTGGATTTTCACCCCTATAAATTTTTTGGTTTGATTTACATCTTTGTAAAAAAAAAAATTCTTCCGGAAAACACCCCTCCTCAATCCAACTCATCAAATGCGCATATGTGGTGCTGACTTGGTTTTTTTTTTTAATTGTCCACATCAGATTTTATTTTTTAAAATATCTGAAAATTAATTTTCAAAAATCAGAAAAGTATTCAGATTAAAAAAAAAATCAAATATAAAAAAAATCAGAAAAAACGATAAGATTTTTTCGAAATTACTTTTTTTTAAAGATTCAAGAGTTTAATTTTCAAAATAAAAAAAAGTTAAAATTAGAAAAAACAAATTCGAAATTTTAAAAAAAAGTCAGATTTTTATTAAAATTTCGAAT
>Ga0228711_1002602_pt1 | contig 27864 bp, 18 predicted proteins | sample MedpolnodulmetaG_2_FD_177996 | JGI IMG/M metagenome (GOLD analysis project Ga0228711, IMG submission 177996) | Root nodule microbial communities from Medicago polymorpha collected in Santa Monica, California, United States - brown nodules | ecosystem: Host-associated > Plants > Roots > Nodule... | reverse complement strand
TTGTAAATATTGTTCTTACTTTTCATGTTTACCTTGGCACACATTATGCTTGGTAAAACATTTTGATTTGGTAATATATTCAATTTTACTATGTTTTTGAATTAACCTCCCCTAATCTGATTCCCTTCCTTTAATAATTTAATTCAATTTATTTTTTAACAATTAATCATTTTTTTTTGTTCAAATAAAAAAAAAGCGGAAAAGTAATCATATTAATTTTTACTTTGTTTTTGAATTAATTAATTTTAATGACATAGAAAATGAATTAGCCAACACTAATGACATGTCACTTGACACATCATTAATGAGAGTGACAAATCACCAAAATTGATGGAGGACAAAAAGGTCTCAAGAAATGTAAAACACGGGACTAAAATGGTGGTTTTAAAAAAAAATTGACTAAAATTTCGATTAAGATAAAACAGCGGGGCCTAAATTGAATTTAAGCCTATTTTTTTTCTTATATATATATATATAGAAAAATTTGTTAAATATTTGAATCGCGGAAGTTGTGAATTTTATTTGCTTATATATGCAAAAATAAATTTTTATTTATATATATGAGATATTCAATATGATAAAATTTTGAAAACTAACAATTAATTTCAAAATATCAAAATTAATGTAGTTTCTTTATTAAATAATAACTTTTTATTTTATATGCAAAACACTGCTCAATATTTGCATTGCATCCGTTGTAGATTTTATGTGTTTATATCTGTAGAAAAAAATTATTTAAATATGTGAGAAAGTCGATAAGATAAAATTTTGTAAACTTATTATCAAAATATAAACATTAATGTAGTGTTTCTATTGAATAAATTTTTATTTTATATTGGGTTAAATAAGTTTTTCGTCCCTATAAATATAACGAATTTTGATTTTAGTCTCTACAAAATTAAACTGAATGTTTTCATCCTCACAAAAAAATTTATTTTGTTTTTGGTCCTTAATGGATATAATTTTAACGTGTTTTTGACATTTTTTGAACATAATATGAATATATTAATGTCGAATATAATAAACGGACATAACATGGATACAATTTGAACATAAAAGAGTTATAATTTTGCCATTTATATGAACATAAAATGGCCATTAAGGACGAAAAACAAAATAAAAAAATTTGCGAGGATGAAAACATTCAGTTTAATTTTTTAGGGACTAAAATCAAAATTCGCTATATTTATAAGGACGAAAAACTTATTTAACCCTTTTATATTTAAGGCATCCTTAAATATTTGCACTACACTCGTTGAGGATTTTGTATGCTTATATATGCGGAAGAAGTTTTTTATGTGATGATCAATATGACAAATTTTGAGAATTTGTGACTATTTTCAAAATATCAACATTAATGTAGTGTTTTTCCAAAATATCGTTAAATATTTACACCGCACTCTATGTAGATTTTACGTGTTTGTATCTCCAAAATAAAATTTTATATGTATACCAATATGATAAAGTTGATATGCTTAAATTTTGAAAAATAATGATTATTTTAAAAATATCAATATTAATGTAGTATTTCTATTAATTTTTTATATATACAAATTAATGAGATTAAGAGATTAGAAAAGATACAAATAAACGATTTTGCTATAGTTATGGCATAAAAAGTAGAATACAGCCAGTTTTCCTATATTTATGTCATAATACATTACTTTTTTCTTATTATTTAAAAGCAAATTGACTATGAAGCTCGTTAAATTAATGATATTAGAAGTCTAATCGAGGATATTTTGTGCAATTTATAAAATAAAGAGAACCAGATGATTTGGAGAAGAAAGAGAAAACAAATTGTTTTTTTTATAGTTAATTAGTTTTTCCTTTGAAATGATAAATTAAAAAATTAACTAAATTAAGAAAATTGGATAATAAGGATAAGAAAGATGATACAAATTGAGTTTTTAATTGCAAAATATATGAAATTAGTTGTAGGCTTCGTATTGATGGAACAATAAAAATGAATTAAATATATTAAATAAAGATAATCATATAATTAGGAGAAGAAAGATGAAATAAAGGAAAAAACTTAGATACAATTCCTTAGGTGCTTTTCGTATGGTTCTTAACTAAATTTACCATGATTTCCTTAAATACAAAATTCTCTCTCAAAGTTTGTTATCTCCAAAAAAGTTGTATTTTTAGTTAAGAACCATACGAAAAGCACCTAAGGAATTGTACCTAAGTTTTGTTCGAAATAAATTGGCATTTTTTATATGCAACATATAAGGAATTAGTTTTATGCATATTTTTATTGGCATGGATATTCAGTGTAACCTAACACGTGTTACCACATCATAAATGAATAAAATACATCATAAAAAAATGATCCAAAATAAGATAAGAGACCAAAATCCCGAAGGAAAAAAATCTAAAATAGAAGGACGAAAAAATTAGTTTTTCAAATAGTTGACAAACACTTTATTTTTCCTGAAAAGAGATGACACAAAATACATTTAAGGCAAAAATAAAAACGAACGTTGTTCGACTTATCGCAAGTGAAGCCTCACATGTTGTTAATCCAATTCAAAAGAAAGTTTGGATATTTGTTTGAAAGCAAACAAACCAAAGTTTGAATGATCACAAGTTATATTTTTGTATTAATTTATTCTCTATTTTCCAATCAAAAAGAAAGTGTAGACATTTTTGTCAAGACATTCTCATTCCTATAATCCTATCTTTTAGTGAGTCCTATTTTTTAGTTATATTTGGTTATTATGAATGCCTATATAAAGATGCTATATTTATTCAATAAACTTATTCTTCATTCTCCAAAATTGTTTAAGCAATAGTTTGCAATCCTAACCTAACAGCTATGGATATTAATCTTTCTCCTAAATTGGCAAAGAAAGTGTACGGAGGCAATGGTGGATCGTACTACGCTTGGTCCCCTTCTGAGCTTCCCATGTTACATCAAGGTAACATTGGTGCTGCCAAATTAGCTCTCGACAAGAACGGTTTACTTTCGCCATTCCTCGTTACTCTGATTCTTCCAAAGTCGCTTATGTTCTTCAAGGAAGAGGATGCTTACATTTAGAGGGAGCGGCCGTTTTCAGGTTGTCGGTGTTGATGGTAAGAGAGTTTTGGAGACAACTTTGAAGGCTGGAGATTTGTTCATTGTGCTAAGGTTTTTCGTCGTCTCGAAGATTGCTAATAATGATGGAATGGAGTGGTTTTCTATCATCACTAACCCTAAGTGAGTTTTTCTTACCTTTTAACATTGTTGTCAACATATTATGCTTATAAATTCTTAATGTGATTATTGTTATTGCTTTTTGCAGTAGTGAATTTACACACATGGCTGGAAGCTCTTCGGTGTGGAAGGCATTATCACCTACAGTTCTACGAAATATATATACACTATGTTTCTTTCTATAACTTAATTTCAAATAACTATGTATGAATTACACGAAATATGAAGTTGTTAAACCAAAAACAGAGAAATATTTTCTTGGTCACAAACCCAAGTAAAAAGTGTTTAGACATACACATAATTGAACAAAATTAAAGAAAAAATTAAGAATGATATGACTTAGTTCTTTTTCATTTATTTTTCTCTACTTGTGTGAGTGTGCCCAAATCTCTTTTATTTGTATTTGTGTTTAAGCAAGTCTTCCTCCCAAAAACAAACTAAACACATTGTTCATTTGGAGTTTGAATTTGTTAAACATTATTTTCTCTCATCTCATATGGAAAACAAACTAAACATTTTGACCTCATATGCAAAACAAACTAAACATTGTGTGTGTCAATATAACAACTTTATCGAGAAATAGAAAATGGGCAAACTATGTACTCAATGGCATGCCTGTAATTTAGGGCAGTGTTGGAATTTAAGGAATGATAACATAATCAAGATATGAAATTATTTTTAATTTTCAATACAAAACTGGAATAGAATAGAAATTTACCATGAAATAGTTACTAAATATAAAAATACTCATGTCACTTGATTAAAAATTAATTTCCACGTCTCGTGAACTTAACTTAGTTGGTAGGGATATGCATTATTATATGCAGGGGTCGGGGTTCGAACCCTAAACACCCCACTTATTCACCTTAAAAAAGAACTCCAAATGACAGACACAATGTTATTTTTTCCCTCCAATTTTTTATTTTTTTGGTCAGAATTTGATTGTTCCTCTAGGTTTCGAATTTCGTAGTTTGTCCTGTCAAGTTATAAACCTATGTGCTTCAAATTGTTTTAGTTTGCTTCGTTATTGCTCTATTTTTTACATGCTTTAGTCAATATTTGGTTGTTCTTAACAATGTGTTTCTATCTATATTGAACTTTCATGATGCTTTCTTTTGTCAATTTGCAATAAGTTATGTAGGTTGTCACTTGAGGCTACTTACCTAGACAGTTCTAAAGGAGTCATTGTTTTTACCATTCCAATTTATTTCCATGAGGTTGTTCTGCTAGAGTTGTATATGGAGGAACTGCCAAGGGAATCATGCCATTTTACCTTTCAAAGATTGGAAAGCAATGTAGACGTGGCTATGTTGTGTGATGCAAGTGCAAGATTCAGCGAAAATTGACACTATCAATAAAGTTAGTCTTTGAAAGAAAGAGAAAATATAGAGATGGAAGATCAAACCTTATTGAAAATAAGTGAATGTTCAAAGCTGGGTTTTTTGTACTATAATGGTAGATGAATGCAATGTAGTCAAACACAAGATTTTAAGTAGATCATTGAGATAATTGTTCAAGCAACTATGCGTTGTTTTGTATGATAGAATTCAACTTGATTGTAGACAAATTGTTTTGCTATCTATTTTTCATGTATTGGACACTGCTCTACTAAACCTTCTGTGTAGCTGCCAATGGCGGAGCCAGGAAAAAAAGTTAGGGTGGGCCACTAAAATTAATCGTTGAAAAATTGTTTAAAGCCTCGCAAAATAGACTTATAATTGAATTATTTAAATTTTTCGGACGGGCCACAACACCACTTTGTGGGAATTTGGATTAACCGAAACTTAAAACCAACATGAAATTGTATAAAATCTCACAAAATAGACCTATAATTGAATTATTTAAATTTTTGGGTGGGCCACTACACCACTTTGCAGGAATTTAAATCAACCGAAACTTAAAACCGACACAAAATTATATAAAATCTCGCAAAATAGACCTATAATCGTTGATTTTTTAATTTTTTTCGGGTGGGCCGTGGCCCACCCCAGCCCATGAAGGGCTCCACCACCGGTAGCTGCTATATTTTATGCAATTTACGACCCTATTTTTCCTTTGCTTCAATTTCTATCTTATTTTGGTTTTAATTTTTTTGTTTTTACAATAAACTCCTAAAAACATTACGTTAAATTAAAAACAAAATTGATATGAAGTATAAAGTATTTTACTTTTAATTTATTTCAAAAATAATTTTTCCCGTGCATGGGTATACATACTAATACAAATGGGTTTTCTTGTTAATGAGTTCGTAAATTATCTGAGTTATTTTGACACATACAAATATAAGAATACTCTAAAGTGTGAAAGTGTTAGCTTGGAGAATAAAACTAATATAGTCAATAGTTCTTGAAAAATTAATAGAAAAATATAATTATATTTTTTTGCAAAAAAAAGGCGCAGCTAGCAAAGTGCTAGGCTACCAAAATAGAGATATGTATTGAACGAATACTAATATCAATTTTAAATATCTAATATAATTATATGGTTTCAAAAATAAATTATGACTAAATAAAAAGTACAATTAAAGACTTCAAAATAGTTGATAATGGGGGTTGCAATAACACTTAGAAATATTTATTAAACTTGGGTTGTCTATCCACTTGTCTGCTCCTGTTGGGATGATTGACCTGCTAAGGAATGATGCTTCGGAAACCTTCTTTTCTAAGGGCTAGTTTTTGTTAGTCTGTTCAGGCTTTTTTCTTTGTTCCTTGCCTCTGTTTTCTTTTTCCTCTGTTATTTTCCCTTGTAACCACAAAAAATTAAAATCTTTCCTACATAATTTTGTAAAATAGTGGATATTGACAAAAAAATTGGACAAGATCTTGTGTTTTACTAAAAATGGTGGTGGTGCACCTTTGAACCATATTATGGGCCCTTATATTACTAATTTAAAATTTAATATAATGGTCTATTGTTAAATTATTAGGTGGTGGTTCACCTTTGAACCATATTATGGGCCCATACACTAATTCAACACTGTCACCATGAGTTAAAAATAGAAAGAGTGATGTGGTAAATATATTGAAAGAGTGATAGAAAAAAAAAAGATGTTGAATGGATGTTTGAGAATCATCGGTGTTACAAATATATGATATATCGTCTATTTTTTAAAAATATTTATGACAAATCAAAAAGTACATTGAATCATTTACACATCTATTAAAGGAAATTATTGTAACACATTTGGTTTAAGTTTACGAATCTTGTTGTAGGGAATTGTTGCAAACTAACTAGCCATGTGTAACAGCCCAAACAAGGGTATGAAAAATTGTTGAGGTAATGAACTCATATTTAAAGCATGCTTATGTGTTCTAAAACATTAATTAATACAAAATATAACAGCTTTAATTGAATCAAAACAATTAACTACTTACTGGTTAGAATGATAGTTTTATGACAAGATTACTCGTTGGCGTGGCGATATATAAAGTTGATCAATCTCATTGCCAATCACCCATCATCATATTCATCTTAATTAATATTGATAATTTCCTTCCTTACAATTAAACCATGAATGTATTCACCATCTTCTTCATCACCTTCACATGTGGTTTTCTACAAAATGTAGTTTCAAATGCATATGAAGCTTTCTTTAACTTTGGTGATTCTATAAGTGACACTGGAAATGCTGCATGTGTCTACGATCCTATGCCTAACCCTATTCCTTATGGTTCTACTTACTTTAAACATCCTTCAGGACGTATGTCAAATGGACGACTGATCATAGATTTTATTGGTATGATTAAGTTTTTTCTAGTATCATAAATTAATTTTTCTCCAATGATAAGAATAAGAAACAATAAAAATTCTTTACATACAATCTACAAAATGTATTTCGATATATTATCTCTCTCTCACACACACAGATATCTAGATACACATACATGAAATATGGTTTAATGCCTTAATTTGATATTTAGATTTAAAAAAATAATAATGAAATGAGGTTTTATTAAAAAAAAAAAATCTATTTTCTTTTGTAGAAATCAATAAGAGTAATCTGCAATGAAATTTTGATCAAAGTTCTTTAACATGTGATCATTTCAATTGTAGCTGAGGCATATGGGTTGCCTTTTTTGCCTGCCTATGAGAATAAAAGCAAAGACCAAGATATCAAAAAAGGAGTAAATTTTGCATTTGCTGGTGCCACTGTACTCAATCTTGAGTATTATGTCAAAAATGGGCTTCCTCTTCCTGATACAAATAACTCATTGAGCATTCAACTTGGATGGTTCAAGAATATCAAACCCCTCGTCTGTAAAAGCAAAGAAGGTTTTACCATAAGTAGTGGAATATTTTTTTTATGAAATACATGAAATTTTTTCAATATGGCTAACAAACTTTGTTTCATTGTATGATAGATTGCAATATCTACTTCAAGAAATCATTGTTTATAGTTGGAGAAATTGGTGGGAACGATATTATGAAGCATATGGTGAAGTATAAAACTGTTACAGAACTTCGAGAAATAGTTCCCTTTATGGTTGAAGCCATTACTAACATCACAAATGTATGTTTTATTGCAATTAAGTTTTGGAATGACTACTTCACTAAATTATAATTCAAAGAGAAATATCATTGATTGGATCATCCGCCTGAAAAAATGTGACATTGATTTTGTTTCTATGTGTTAGGTGCTAATCGAAGAAGGAGCTGTAGAGCTAGTGGTGCCTGGGAATTTTCCGATGGGGTGTAGTGCTGGAATATTGACATTGGTGAATAGCAATAAGAAAGAAGACTATGATGAATTTTGGTGCTTAGTAGCTTACAATAATTTAGTCGAGTACTTTAATGGGCAACTAAAAAATTCTATAGAGACACTAAGACAGAAGCACCCTGAAGTTAAGATAATATACTTTGACTATTATAATGATGCCAAACGTTTATATCAAACACCACAACAATATGGTGAGCAGTATTTATATATAATTATATATTTTGGAAATAAAAATATACGTATTTGATTGCTATTGCTACCACAAATTATTCCTTTTTATTTCATTTGTGCATGCTTACTGGATCAATCAAATTAATTATGCAGGTTTTGATAAGGATGCTATTTTCAAAGCATGTTGTGGAGGATGTGGATCACTTGTTGCTACAGTTTGCTCTGATCCTTCAAAACGTATAAATTGGGACGGACCTCACTTTACTGAAGCAGCTTATAAGCTAATAGCAAAAGGGCTAGTTGAGGGTCCATTTTCAAATCCTTCTCTTAAATCCCCTCTTTTCAAAATAGCTTAGATAACTTATTAGGATGCATGATACTACTAAAGATAAATTAAAAAAATGTAATGAATTTGTCCTTGAGGTTTTGATAAGGATGAAATTTGTAACCTCAAGGGGCGAAGTTCAAATCCTATAGGAGACTGGTGGGAAAGAATTCAAATAACATTTGACTTGATTGTAAAATGATCATTAATTTCACTGTAATTAATAATAATTTTCCGTTCATCGATTATAAAAATAGTGTATTATGTTTTGACGAGTAATCAATTTAGATCACTATGTGAGAATAATGATTTTTTTTTTGTACAAAAAGGGGTGTGATAATAAACATGATCGTTATATGAGAATAATGATTTTTTTTTTTGGGTACAAAAAGGGAATATGCGATAATAAACTTTAACTACATGAAAATATTAATTTTAATGTGTGATTTAACATTAGCTCATTAAAGACATAATTTCACTATCTTTACAAAAAAAAGACATTGATCTCACTAGTAGAAAAACTAAAATTCATGATATAATAACTATTAGATTATGTTTCCTTCAAGAAAGAAAAAAATTAGATTATGTTTATTTGACTTTGTACTAAAAAATATATTATTTTTTTTGACTTGATATTTAAAAATTACTACCAAGTTATTTTTTTTTAACAATATAATACTTTACAATATCTATGTTAATTAATTTATTAATTGGATTATAAATGCTCTTGAAATGTATCGAGTTCATATTTTAGTTGAAACAATCTTTTATAAGACTTTACTTATCTTAAAGTGAACTTTAAGTTATTAGAGCTAACTTCCTTGAGACTTGGAGGTATAAGAAAAATAATAATTAATTAGACCCTCCGGTCACTGTTATAAGCATTTTAAGTAATGTATGTAATCTTTATTATAGACTACATACATCATTTAATGAATGAACCTAAAATATTGATTTTTGCTTATAACAGTGACGGGGTGTACTTCCTTGAATAAAACGAATCTATATTTAATATGTTTAACTTTTGCTCTTAGTTCCATGCTATGGTCTATGTTCAATCTTAGTTCCTTAATCATTTGGATCTTTTGATGCATACAGTTCAAAAAAACTGGTAAATCAAATTAGTATAACCATTTCATTTTTTATACCACAATAGACGAATAAACTGTAACGTCCATACTAAGCTGTCTAGAATATTTAGTCGGGTGTTAAACATAAGATACTGGATATATTAAACTTCTTCTTCTTGCCCTTGCCACGATCAACCTGCTTATCTAAAATAAAATAAAGGGATTGGGGGTGAGACATGATGTCTTAGTGAGTTCCACCTATCCTAGACTGTAGGCAATCTTGGGAACTTATGATCGTCATTTATCTGTACATAAACATAATTTAGGGTTTACTGTTCTATTCTGCATATCGTAGCGATTTGGGGAAGTCTAGGATCATTGGCTGTATACTATCATAATTCTTGTCATATCATATCATATTTCATGTTATCATTCTTTTTGGTTAGCACTGCGAGCGTGTAACACAATTATTATCAGAGTTCATTTTACGGAATGCACCAGGTGGAGTAACCCCAGCCACATTCCACTGCTATCCTATGAAATTTCATATTGTATCAGGCTAACATCGGAACTCCTCTTATCGTCGTGTAGGACTTACATTGGAAAAATGTATGTCCACTGCTGACGGGGAGCCTCAACTCCAGTGCTGATGCGGAGTTCGATTGTCATACCTTAACTGCTTATATATAATTTCTTATAAACATAACAATCTAGTCATATAGATTATATCGGTCCCCGAAGTCCAATACTGACGTGGAACATTGGCTGACACGACTTAACATATAATTTAATCATGTCATAGAGTAATCCCATTTCATAAGGGTTGGTAATCTACCCATGGCCTATCATAAATAAATAATTCATCTCATAATATTTTTGATTGCATTACGTGTTATACATTGGTTTATTTCGATTTGCCATGGAGAAATGCCCTCCGGAATGTAGAGGCAAGTCCGTATTTAATTCTTGAGATTTGAAGTCAGAAGGAATGGTTTGAAAAGCATTTTTTAAGTTTCCTAAAGGGTGTAATCAATTACACTAAAGAAAATTGAGTTTTGGCTGGAAGAGACAAGGTGTAATCAATTACACAATGAAAATTTCATTAAAAATGATGCCAGAAAGTATGTAATCGATTACACCAACCAATGCAGAAGTCAGTTTTTAGCTTTCTAAAAGTGCTTTTCCACACCCCCAATCACTTACAAACTTGCCTCTAGCCTAGAGACTCAGAGAAACACATAAAATAGCATGACAATTCAAGAACAACAACACATGCATTCACATGGGGGAAACTAACATAAGATAGATTAAATTAATAAGTTGTTATCACAAAACAGCTTAACTACCCAAAGGGTGGTATCTCTAAACTAAAAGGAACTCACCTTAAACATCTGAAACAGCTTAAGCTTATCCCACAGTCAACTTATCTGCAGCTTATAGCTTCTGCCTTATTCAATCTTCTACATAAGTCTAAATTTGCAACTACTTAATCCTTTATTTCAGCTTATAAGCTTGTTTCAACCCATCTTTAAGTGCTCCTAAGCCTTCATGAAACTAGAGTAGCATGGATGAATGATCCTCCTTTCTAAAATGTATCACTCACCAATTCATATGACTCGCATATGCCAAACCCGTAGGGCTAAACCTGCAGTTTTTCCAACATCAGTAATTGAACTTCAAATGCGTTTTCAGAACTCATTACTAATCAAAACCATATCGAATTTGTATTCAAATCGAAGGGAATTGAGTCAAGATTCAGAAATTCCAACAACCATTCAAATACGGGTTAAAGAGAAAAACTTATGACTCAAATACCACATGTATACCCATTCGGATTTGAAAATTGTTTTTCTGACATACATAAGTTCACAACGACACATGAAAATTACCTAAAAGCCCCCAGCGGTAGTTAACTACTGTTGAGCAAGCCGGCAGGAGTTAACTGCCGCTGGGTTTAATTAATTTTTTTAAAATTTATTTATTCTTTAATACACATTTTATTTCATATACAATCTTAAAATAAATGCAAATAAAAACTAAAATAAAGGAACACAAGTAATAGGTATAAAATCACATTTTATTAATATAATAATACATTTACAATGGGGTAAAACTAAATCTGCTTCGTCGTACCAATAACATTAAAAATAACATCTTCGTCGTACATTTATTCCTTAATAGGTGGAGTCATCTTCGTCATGCCAATAACATTAAAAATAACATCGTCGTATATTTATTCCTTAATAGGTGGGGTCATCTTTGTCATACCAAAAACATTAACAATTGAACCTAGAACTTCTGGATACTCTTCTCCAAGATACTCATACAAGACAACACCAAGATGACCCAAAATTGTTCCTCACCTTTGCACTCTTGTTGCTTAATAATACATTTAACTACCGCTTGGGTTAAAACAAAGAAAAAAAACCACAAACCATAAACCCTAAACCCTAAATCCTGGAGTAAAACCAATTCAAAGAAACCTCTTGAAATTTTCAAAGAGGTCTATTTCAATGAAAGGCGAATGATGACAAACCAACATTTTGTAGAAGAAAGAGGGAGAATGAGAGTAAAGAGGAGAGAATGTGAGGAAATGAGAGTAAGGAGGAGAGAATGTGAGGAAATGTGAGAATGTGAGGGTTTTTATAGGGAAAAAATGTTGAAAAAATAGGTTGACTGTTGAAAAAAATAGGTTGAATGATGAAAAAAGAGGCTGAATGAATGATGGAAAAAGAGGTTGAATCCCATAACGCATGTAGCGGTAGTTAACTACCACTGGCCTCAACGTTAGTTAACTGCTGCCGGTTTGCCCAACGGTAGTTAACTACCGATGGGTGTATTTTAGGTTTTTTCATGTGTTATTATGAACTTTTCATTGTCAGAACAACAATTTTCTTCGAATTTCTACTCAAATGTCATAAAGTTCAAGTATAATTACTTTTAACAATAATAGCCCATTTTAAACAACTCCAGCCCAATAACATCAACAAGAGTTCATTAAGATTACTAAATCACTTTTCCTTAATAATTTCTTAAATCCGAAATTCTAATTTTCATTCCTTCTTCTAAACTAAGAAACTCACTTTGAATGTGATTCCTAAAGCTCCTTAATTGCTTCAAATTCTTCATTCTTCAATATTGCTTCAACTTTCTTTCCCAACAATAAAACCTCCAATCTAAGTTCCTAGCAGCTCCACAAATCATCAACATCAATTAAACTAACAATGTAACAATTTATCCATAATCATAAACAAAATTTGAAATCTTTTGGGATAAAAGAGTTTGGGTACAGCCCACTAAAGAGGATGAGAGGGAAAATTGTAACTCACCTTTGAATCTTCTTAGCTTAATTGAAGGCGTTGTGGAAGAAAATGAGGCATGCAAAGCTTGATTTTAACAAAAATGGTGAATTTTCCCGAGATAAGGCGAGGGGGAAAGGCCACTCGGCCAAGAGAGAGAGAAAGGGAAGAGGAATTACTGATTTTGCTACAATGATCAGCCAAGTGACCCAAAATTTTCACGAGATAGCTTACATATATATGCAGGAGGAAATGACACAAATGTCCTTCTTAAGAATTTTCCCCAATACTAATTACTGATACATTTTTTTTTTCTCCTTGCCATAAACTATGTAGTGTTAACCTGTGACTAAGGACACATGTTAAAAAATCCAAAAAAAGAAATATTCTTTTAAACTTTGTGCATTCAATTCATTAAAACATTAAAAATTTAATTTAATGTACGCGTTCCAATACATTATTTCTACATTTGACTTCTAAACATGTGCCTTAAGGGCACTTAACATTTCCCTTAATTTATCAAACTACCATTCTGGTTTAATCTCTATGAAAATACAATAGATATTCCTAAATATACGAAATCCATCAATTAATTAGTCGCTAATATTAAAATTAGCAATTAAATTGAAGAGAGAGTGATAGTTTTTGAGACTAAATAATAGCCGACCCTAGTTTTTTTAGTGAGAGAAACTCTAACTTCTCTCTAAGTTTTCTTTCTCTTTCACTCATTGAAGAAATGTGGTTTTAGGTCATTTTTTGACCTAGAATCACCCTATACATCTTTTTTCTCATTTCTTTCGATATAAATAAGTGATTTTCACATGTTTTCTTTTGTATCTTTTTGTGATTTCGTCGTCTCAGTGTGGCTCACATATTTAATCAATGATTTGGACGTCAACATTGCATATCCGGAAGCATGAATATTCTAGTAATTTAGATTTTATCATATTATTTGTAGGCATTTTGATGTTGTATGCTATTAACATGGGTGCTGTGAGTTTGTTCGTAAATTCACCCTTAATGTTTTTAGTGATCTTGATTCGGATGTATTCTATTAATTTGAATAAATGAATATTTTATGTAAAAAACAAGTTTTTAATACCGAATTAGTAGTTTATATTTTCACCGTACATATTATCAATCAAACCACATTTTAAGTAATAAACATGGAACCATAATTTTTATTATTTAATTTACTGGTAGCTGTTACAACTTACAAGTACGAAATATTTTACATTATCTATGCATCAATCAACGATATTATTCTATATATTTTTTATTTAAGAAAATTAGTAAATTTATCCCCTCTTGTAATTTACTTTTCTTAATATCCAACAAATCTGATCCCATTATTGAACTTTTTTTGTTAAGTAAATTATTCCGCAGACAGTGGAGTATTTTATACCGTTTGTGCATCAATCAACAATAAAAGAGATGGGAATGGATAGCTCAATAGTTTGATCTTGAACGATAGGAAGTTGGAGGTCTTGGTTCAAACCCGAGTAAAAGAGAAAAACTAATCTAATAACCAAGCATAGGTCAATTGTTAAGGCATGAGAAGTTGGAGGTTTGAGTTCAAACCCTAACAAAGAAATAAATGTCAATCTAACAACTTGAATCACATAATTAAAAAAAGGTTTTATAACACATCCTTACATGGAAATCTGTGGAGGAAACAATGCATGTCACGTCTACAATCCTTTGAGCCATCTTCCACCACCGTATTCGTTCAACTTGATTTCGCGTTCAAGAAATTCTATCAACCACCAGTTGACTTCCTTCAATTCCATATTCGCCCCATTAATTTCATAGCTAATTCTTGAGAAATTCAAGGAGAAGGAGACAGAGAGGGAGTGGGAGTGAGAGTGAGAGTGGGAGTAGGAGGTGGAGAAGGAGAAGGAGAAGGAGAGTGGGAGTGGGAGGTGGAGAAGAAGAATAAGAAGGAGGAGAAGAAGGAGAAGAAGAAGAAGAAGGAGAAGAAGAAGGAGGAGGAGGAGGAGCGGGAGCGGGAGAGGGAGTGGGAGTAGGAGGAGGAGGATGAGGAGGAGGAGTAGGAGTAGGAGGAGGAGGAGGAGGAGAAAGGAAAAAATATTTTAAGATCAAATGAAATGATGAAAACAAAGAAAGAGAAGAATATTAACCGATTGAAGCATAAGGAAATAAGGAAATCAAAAACCCTATAAATGTTTGATTATTGTGTGTTGTTGAGGCAAAGACTCTGTTGTGATGGCCATGTGAAGGCAGCAGAGTGGTGGACGCGCAACAAATAGAAGTTTCTAAAAAATTAGAAGGAGCAAAGGAGAGTGCATATAGAGGTGTCTTGGAAATCAAAATGCTGCATATGGACAAAGAAACGTACTTTGGTAAAAATAATTGGTTGCATCGTACAAAGTATTCTTTGGTAAACCACGTTTGTAATTAATGTAGAGTTAATGTGATTTTTTTTTTGAAACAAGTTAATGAGAATTTATTATTGTCGAAAGAAAATTGTTATTTCAAGTGAAAAGATATCTCACAAATACATCGCGAGTGTGTATTCCACCGAGCCCCTTTTGTTGACTTTCTCTTTTTCCAATTGACTTACCTTGAATTGTGGAAAATTCCAAGTTTTCATTGGTTGCTTTTTAAGTCGCGATGCTCTCGTGATGAGTTTTTCGCTTTATATAGCAATGCTTATTGCTTTGAAGGCGGAAATGACAATTCAAACTCGTTATAGAAATGTTAGCAAGAATTGGGAGGAAAATGGCTAGTTAGAACCCGTATTTAATGTTGGTGTGAGCCTTATTATGTAAGCTGATGTCAGGGAAAGGAAACCAAGCTTATGATCAGGGTTAAACAAAAGCTTAACCTAATAAGCTTTTATAATGAGAAAAAAAGAATATAATCATGAGTTTTCAATATTTTATCATATCGACTTATATATATACTCATTCCGTCCCTATATCTAAGCACTCATTTGACTTTATTTTAGTTCCTAAATGTAAACCCCTTTTCAAATTACTAGATGCATTTATTATTTCTTTTAACATACAAAATAGACACATTAATTACACTAACAATTTTTCTTAAAAAATGTGAGAAATGTAAAAGGTGATATAGGGACGAAGGGAGTATAAAACAACTTTTCACACGAAATTAATCAAAACATTTAAAATTAGGGGAATTAGTTACTTTAGTCCCTGAATGGAAAATGAGTAGTCACTTTAGTCTCTGAAATGCTGGGAAATTGCAAAACAGTCCTTGAATGTGGACTTTGTTGGTCAATTTCAGAGACTAAAGTAACTAACGATGTCTACATTTAGGGACTAAATTAACTAACGGAGTCTGCATTTAAAGACTAAATTGACTAACAAAGTCTACATTCAGGGACTATTTTACAATTTATCTGCATTCAAAGACTAGAATGACGACTTATTTCTTATTCAGAACGAGGTGGAATTTATTAAACTCCCTTCCCTCATCCAACTCTATCTATCTTCTCTATCCAACTCCCTTTCATTCCCTCAGTCACTCTCCTCCCGCCACGCCATGCCTAAACCTCCCAATTTCGGCAATATCGTCAAGAAATTCTTCCGAAAACGCTACAACGAATTCAACAAAGCTTATGGCGAAACAGTTAGCGATATCTTTGCTTTCCCTTTCAAAGTTCTCTTCACTCCTCTGACTCTTGCATTTGATATTGCTGGTTCTGCTCCTCGTGGATTTGGTGTTCCTGAGCTTGTTTCTAAGCTCTCTGCTGCTTCTGTTTTCGTTAGTTTCTCTTACCCTTTAGGATTTTAGCTTTAAAAATCGATTCTTTTTGTGTTTTGCTTATCTGGGTCATTGCCAACTAGTTCTATTTGTCAATTTTGTGTTTTTTAGGTGAATTGTGTTGTTTTGTTTTGTTGAGGTTATGTTTTTGGGTTTGTGGGTTTTTGTGGTAATTATTGATGTTTTTTTTGTTTATTGATTATTTCTTAGTTTCTGGGTTTTGGAGGAAATGAGATTAAAGGCTAATTGCTTTGTTGAAAATTGAAATGAATGTTATGTTGCTATGAAACTGTGACACCTACATGAGACATGACACTAACACTTCAACGCAGATAGTAGTTTGAAAGAAATGAAATAATTGAAGTTAACTACGTGATATGTATCAGATACAAACACACTTTCAATTTGAATTTTGAAGTGTCGGTGCTACATAGGTAATTTCATCAAGGGTCTTGCTAACATTTGCCCTTGCCATAAGGGCACATGTTAAGGTACTCGAATGTAGAAATTTTGCATTGAAAAGAGCAGTTTTTGAACTTTTAAGAAAATGATTACACCACTGTAGTAGTTTTTTTGTTTGTTTGAAGGATACTATATGTAGTTTCTTAACATTAAGGGCACATGTTAGTTTCATCAAATGGGATTATTAATTTTTATTTGAAAATTGCTGCTGATACATCCTTTATTGTACTCTTTGATGAACTTCATTTGAGTTCATCAATTAGTCAATGGCTACCACAAAATGTATTAGAAAAAATGTTATAGAGTGTGTTGCTAGCGTTCTTCTTTTGATATTTGCAGGAATTGCATTGTATGCAAGTATCACCATGGTTAGTTCTTTGTTTTGTTTTTATCTTTATTTGATAATGAATATTGCTGCATGGCTTGATTGTAGGCGGTTGCTACTTTGGGGACTTATGACATTGCATTAAACTTGGGAAGGAAGGTGATATGTCAAAGGTGCTGTTTTGTTTTGTATTATTAATAGATAGATTGTTGTTTCCTCACTTGTGTACATGATGTGTCTAATCTCTGGTTAGTGTAGTGTTGTTTGTTGCCTTTGGAATTATTGAAATCTAACTAAATGCGTTATCAAGAACAGGGACTGTGTGACATGTAATGGATGGCAGGCCTTGCGGTGTACCATGTGTCGAGGAAGTGGAAGAGTCCACTATCAAGTAAAGAATTGTCACTTAGAGAGGTGAGACTCTCCATGTGGAAAAAGTTAGAGTTTACAGGCATTATTCCAATGTAGTTTGTGGTTTATTTAGTGTTATTGTTGAAATTTTTAATAATGATCTCACAAACTTGTAAAACAATTGATTCCAATCTCATAAATTGAGATTCACGTTGTATTATAATACTCTGCAATCTTTATTTTTTGGGTTCATTTTTGGTTACATGTCTAGTTAGTTCAAGGAAACTTCTAAAGTAATAAACTTTGCACTATAATTGATTCTTGTGACTCTTACTTAGATGGTCTTTTAGAAGGCTTCTTAAGAAAACATACATCTGATTTATAACAATTTGGGTATGTTAGATAGTGCAGTAAATTGTTTTTCCGTAAATAACTCCCTCCATTTTGATTCCTTGTAGCATATTTTTTTAATCATAATTTCATAGGATTCTCTCTTCCAACTAATATATAAATACCTTATATTTTCTTCTTCAATTTATTTAGTGGAGAGAAAGCGACGGCCGAATCTGTTGCAGATGCCATTGTCAACAACCGGGCTGAGTTAGTGCATATACCATCATCCTCTTTGGATCCTCAGATACCATTACCATCAAAAGACTGTCCAATTTGCGATGGAACGGTATGAACTCAATACAATGGCTGTTAACATGCTTGGTCTAGTAACTTTGCATGCCAATACTGTTGTGATTTGTGGTTGAAGAAATTTTCGATAATGCACAGGGTGTAATGGGATGTCCTGAATGCAGAAACAAATTACCTTTTAGGATTTCAGCAGACGGTGTGAGTTAATTTCTTTAATTCCTTGCACCTATTTTTTTTTCTTTCTAAATTGTTAATTTTTGCTGATTCATATTTTAAACTTAAATATCATTCGAAATTGTGATAATTCTTACCATTTTTATGTGCCCTTTCTTTGTTTAAGATTATGGAGCCCCATTGGCAAGCTCGTAATATCTTGAAAAAGATGGATTATCCATTTGAGGTCAGTCGTCATTTATAAATTCTCACTTAATTCTATCCGACCAATTGTTATCATCGTCAAAATTGAGAAGATAATATAGACCACTCTCATATACTACCAAAACAAACCTTGATGCCATACATTTATAGTTTCATTTGTTAACCTCTCTGTACTATTACCATCGGAGTGAATGCTTCTCTTAGATTTACATTTACATTTATAGTCTCATTTGTTAACCTCTCTGTACTATTACCATCGGAGTGAATGCTTTTCTTAGATTTACATTTTATGCAAACTACTATTAGTTAAGCAGGAGTATGACGAGGGGAAATAAATTAGTATTAATTTCATTTGAGATTCTTACTCTTATTTGACACCGTATTCTTAATCTTTTATGTTTTTAATATTTTCAGCACGTAAGGGATAGCATGAAAGATCCCGATATTGCTGAATTTTGGTTGATTACCTACCCACAGATTATGTATGGATTTACCTACGGTGACAATGCAAAGAAGACAATATTGTCAGAGTATGAGGTTGTTTGTTCATATTCCTTCTTATTTTTCAGTTTCAGTTCAACTATTCATGTATTGATTTGTCCCCTTATTGGTTTTGATATGCTTTTATTTTTCCGTTTGAATGTCCTCTTTGCTCGTTCAAATTATTCCTTTTGGACTTATCAATGCCAGTACTGAACTACTTAGAGGATAGTAGTTCACTTGAAAATGTGCTCTGAAATAGAGAAACATCAAAGAACAAAACTAATGGAGCTGGCCTACTGACTTCAAGGGTTTTATGCTTAACATAACAATAACACGGTTGTGCTCGGTAGTGATGAAGATGGGTGTGAAAACATCTTAAAAAATGAGGAGTGAAGTATGAAAATGATTTGCCCAAAACAATCTTCCTTTGCAATTTGCTGAGGAAATGCATCGAAGTTTATTTTCCACTTCCAGTAATTTCTCTAACTGACAAGCATAATCTCTTAGAAGACGTTCTTTGAACAAAATGGTGTAGCTTATATGCCAATAAGGAAATAACTCCATAACTATTCTTTATTGCTAATCACACGCGTTCCATTCATTTTTTGCACAATGGTGTGCTAGGCGTATGGTTTTATTAGTCAATTGTAAGAAGAAACGTTTATACGGGCTTGAGTAACCCTTGAATGGATTTTATATTGGTGGGGAAGGTGATGCAGAAAACAAGATTGAGTATTTAAAAAGAATTTGAAGAAAAGGCAGAAGGTGCATAGCACCTCTGATTATGTAACTTATAAAGTTGATTATTCTATCCTCCCATACAGTAGCTTTTTCAAGTTAACCAGGCATCATGCAGCCTAACTACACATTACCTATAACATTTATGCTCTAAAGCTTTTGATCAAATCATCAATTCAAAGCTGTTTTTATTTTACCTCCATAAATAATATTCGTATTTCTTTTGCGTGTGGGTTTAGGAATTCAGGTGGGACCAACTTCGAGATGAGGTGGCCACGAGAAAACCTGGGTGGGAGTTTCTGCACGATGTAAGTTTCGTATACTGTGCACTGAATATTGTTGCTTGTATTCATGGCTGGCTATGCTCTTGGCTGTGGATGCAAGCACATAAATGTAACTAAGTAGGAATAAATATTTAGCTAGTTGATAAATGGAAAATAGATAGTCTTTTACAATTTTTGTGAAAATCAAGGTGATTTTTTAAATAGTTGGATGCTAGGTATTTTGTGTTATTCATATATTTGAAATTATAACATCTCAATTTTCTTCCTTTTCTTCCCTCTTGCACAAATTTATATATTTTTTAATATATAATTTATAATCGTACTGTTATCACAGGCCTTGATATCTATAGATCCCGACCGTGCAAAGGATGATCCTGTCATAGTTAAAAACATCCCTTACTACAAGGCTAAGAAGGCACTGGAGGAAGAGGTTATGAAGCTTGATCCTCCACCAAGACCATCAAATTGGGGTGTATGTATTCACTATCTTCATAATTTTCTGTCAAAATAATAACGTGCTTTTGTTAAGTGTTTTTGTTGAATGTTTCCCTTTTCACTTGTCTAAAATTTTCATATATGACTGTTGAGTTCCTTGTTATTCCACCAACAGTAGTCCACACTTTAGATGTTTAGTGCTAAGTGTGAGGGAGTGTGTCTAGAGTTCCACATCAACTATAGATGATTTAGTGCTTATAAAGCATGGGCATTCCTCACCTTACAAGTCAGTTTTGTGGGATTGAGATAAATCCTAAATCAAAATTCCAAGAAAAACCATAGTTGTCTGGACTAGACTACTGTGGCCAGTTTGACTTGTAACCTGCGAGTAAGCTGGTCTAAACAAGTTCATGTACGCCCTTTCCAGTGAATTTGTCAAACCCAGATGAAACGCCTAGGGTGGTTTAACTTCATTTTATTTGGAGTGCTAGCACCACATTCTTTAACACAATCTCAATGCACTTCTTCCTATTGGTTGAAATTCAAATGAGTTTCATTGTTTGAAAAAGATTCCACAATTATTTGGATCACATAAATTTGGTGGGATCCGCATTAATTTCAACTAATAGGAGGAAGTGTGTTGAAAAAAGTGTCTCAAAGAGTGTGCTGCTAGCATTTCTCATTTTATTTCTCATTTTATTTAAGCTTCATGAAAGGAAACTTGTTCTGTGTATGTGAAAAACAGTTGAATGGTAAAACAATCGATGATAAGCTTCTGTAAATCACTTTGGGAGATGATGAAAATATGGAAACAAATTCCAGATTATGTTGAAAAAATGTGGTTATAAAATATTCAAAAGTAACGGCTGAGTTTCCTGCGAAAGCTCTACTATTTAAAAGTTTTCAGTTGAGATTTGTGAGCCTTTTTGCATTGTTCTCTTGGGACCATTAGGTGTTCAAAAATGCTGGTTATATAAACTTCATAAATTGACTAAATTAATCTCACCCACTACATTCTGTGTTAACTTCATAAACCTGCTAACTATTATGAGGAATTCATTTTTTTTATCACATCTAGTTTCTAACCCAACCATCATCCAATGATAAGAATTTAGCTAGAGAGGTAGGATATGATAAAGTGACAAGATTAACTTATCATATCTTGTTGACTCGTCATTCGTCAAACATTGGATTGAGATGGGATATGATAGTTCATTTTATCATGTTTCTCTTGTCATGGGCCAAATAACAAACCCTCAGGCTTTGTTTGGGAGTTAAGAGGGAAATGGAGGGGAGGGCTTTGGAGGGAAGGGGAGGAAGGGAAATACAAGAGAATTCTTCACATTTTTTTGGGAAAGGATTTTGAAGGGAGTGGGATGAAAATACTTGTGAGTAATATATCATTTATTTTGGAAGTATTTTCAAGAGAAGTAATGAATTTGGAAATTTATTCAAAATCCTCCAAGCTCTCTCCCAATGCATTTTTTCTGTTCCCCTATTGGAGGGTTTTAGTCCAATGAAGAAAAATAAAATCTCATTCAAGGTGGAGGGACTACTCACCCTTCCCTTTCCCTCTATTCTTCCCTTATCGTCAAAGCCCTCCCCTTCCTTTCCCTTCAAACTCCCAAAAAAAGCCTTAAAAGTTTGCACTGTGCACTAAACATTGTCATACTCATACCTAATAGATTCGTCAATATAGCTATTTGTTCATGGATGCTTTGTGGTAAAATGCCATCTCTGGCATTATATCTCGAGGGGGAAGATTACATTCATTTGATGCAGATAAATTGAGGGTTCGTGTTGATGCCTAATCATTTATTTAAAGACAAACAGTAAGAATTGAAACAATAAAGTATCACGTTGACCTGGTAGTTAAAACACCTGACATTAGAATGGATGAGAACTTAACACCAATACAGTATATACGAAATATGATAGAGTTAGTTTGGATAAACTTTTAACAATCACTTATAGGAGAAGAAAAGTTGAATTGGTTTTACCAATCACCGGCTTTATAAACTTTTCACATGTGTTGAAATTAGCTTTTACACCTCAATCCTTTCATATTTTCCCACATTTTTTTTCCGATAAGCACCTTCAAATTTATGAGGATTTTTTTTTAAGTGGAGAATTAAACACTTTTCTGATTTTATTTGTCTGTACATGTATATCCTTTGCATTTTCTTTGAAAAGTAATGTAAATTGTCGTCACTATTGCTCTGAAACAAAACATAACTAACCACGGAGAATTCACAGGAACTGGACCTTCCATTGAGTCCATCATCTTGGGGTGAGGAGGATCTCAAAAATCCAGAAAAACTCCATGAAATGAATGTTCTTCTCAATGCTCAAAGAGAAATCTCTGAAAATATTTTGGATGTACAGTGGGAAACTAAATGGCGTCAAGAAAAGGTTGGTGATCTTTTCTCTTTCCATCTCCCGTTTGTTTGTTCGTGCCAAAAAGGATCAACTTATCAGAACTGACACCTGTCCTGTCACGCATTTTCATGCAATGAAATTATTATGTCGAACAACATGTACATTACAACTGTCTTACATACCTTGTGCTCTTACCGATAGTTCAGAATCATAGGGTGTTCTTGGTTCTTTCCCCTCAATTAGTGTCTGATTCTTCCATGTTAATTTTGTATCTTTTTGTGCTGACTGATGCTTAATTTGACCTTAAGGTGAATGAGATGCTGGAGGAAAAGTTGCAACCATACATTCAGAATATAGACAATGAAGTTCTTTCTGAGCCTATTTTATTAAAATCACAAAAGCAAGAAAAGGTTCACTTTCTCTCTCTCTCACTGTGTGATTTATCTGGGTTTGCGTTCATTGATTATGCATGTTGACTAGGATAGCGACTCAACTTTCTATTTGGAATGTCATGCTCCCACTTGATGAGTATATGTATGTGGGAAGATTGTTTATTACTTGTGGCCTCTAATTAATTAACTTGTATTTGTTTGTTGGTTATTGGTTTGCACTTGTTTCTATTTTGAAGTCTATTGCTATTTTAAAAAATAATTGAAAAGTTATTAATGTAAACAAAGTCATGCAAGCGTTTTTGTAACATTACTTCCAAGTGTTTGACATTATCTGCTGGTATCACTGAAGCAGATACTGAAACTTAAGGTTGATTAGATGCACATTTTTTGAGAAAAGAAAAAGGAATTTGAAGTGTCTAATACAATGTTTTTATTTTCTCTACTATCTATCCTTCTCCCAGTCATGGTGATGATGACAACTTCCATAATCTTGCGTGTTACTCTTGCAGAAACATCGACAACGGAGGTGGTTCTTCTTTTGACATGATGGGATGATTTTGGTTGCCAGAACGTGCTTGTATCCCTAATTTTGTATATGCAGCACTCAATCATAATCAAGCTCACATGTTACGCCCAGCTGTCATGTTCATCATTTTTGTGGAGGAAACTATTGTTGGCGACACAAGAAATACACTTTATGAAAAGGAAAGGTTTCTGTTTAAATGAACATTCAAGAAGTAGCTCAAACCTGCATGCACCCAAACCTAAGCTGATGTTACACTTGCCAAACGATGTTCAATTTAGATTATTCATTTTCCAGGGTGTTTTTCCGTTTTATCTAATGATACAAGTATTTATGTTAGTGTTTTGACATACTTGCAAAAATAACTTATGACATTACTAAGTTTTCGGTTTTTTCAATATTTTTTCCAGAATGGTTTGTGTATGTGTGCTTGGAAGTGTTTATTCACAGTTTATGTGAGTTTATCTTAGGACATAACATAAGAATTTTTATGTTTGAGAGAATTTGTAAACTTAGCTAGAATCGTTTATTATTTGAATACATATTTATTTATCTGTGTTTCAAACACATTTTACTCTTGTGATACTGAAACTTTCATGCATGTCTTGTGCATTGTTGAGTACCAAGTCTTATTCTGAGTAATTATTTACTACAATTTAGGTTGAAAAGGATAAGTAAAATTTGATTTAAGCATTTACATCAATGTTGTGGCGAAGGAGTGTAAGTTGAAATTGAAAGCATTAAATCTTTGGTTTACTTCGACAAGATGAGTGTCATATATGCAATTATGAAACATTGTATGTTTAATTTATTAAGTGCATGTTTGGATTCACTATGAGTTAGATGAAATTAAGATGACACTGTGATTTCGTTAAATTTATCGTGAGTCCAAACTATGTTAAATTATCGTTAATTCGATTACATATATCTGATTGGACACAGTTCAAGTGATCAGGTGACTTTTTTTTTCTTTCCATGAGATGATAACAGAAGTTACTGACCAAAGTTTGTAGATAGTTCTATAATTTTAATACATTTATACAATTTGATATACAAAATAGTATATAGTAATTAACGTTTAAAAAATGAGTAAAATGGTGATTCACATGGCTTAAAGTTTAACGTTTGTGAGTGTTTGGTAGTACATCACTATCATTGCTTTAACACTTGGATAGAGGGAATTAGTTGCATGGATTTTTCCACTTTATTACTAGAGCTAGTACGTTACTATTATAGGTCATGGCCCCCATACTAAATTATTAATTAAGCCTCTTACCGACGGTATGCCCCATCCCTCTTTTTCTTTAAATTAATGAACGGAAAAAATGTGATTTGAATATATCACTAACTTCTGTTCATTGAAAATGATGGCATATAATAAGTCAAACTTTACATTAAGCCGACATATCTGTTGGCAGGGCATAGGAATATTGTAAAAAAGTAACACGATATAGACATAGATACGATTTTTGTTCCCATATCTTCAATATTAAGACATGGCTACACTGCTAAAGTTGAAAATAAAAAGCATAATTAACTAGAGAATAAACTATTTTATATCTTCATTGTTTGGATTTGATTTGATTAAGGCTGAATAGTGTTGTCTTTACTTCTCCTTGTTTCAATAGGGAAAAAAATCTTTTAGACATACATGTCTTTGATATCACGATAGAGAAAGAAATAGAGTGGGTGATATTATATTTGCGATAAGATAGAAAGCGATAAATGTATAGAAAGAAAATAAGATATTGGATGAATGCTTGAGAGTCGAGGGTGTCCGAATATAATCGTATAGAAGATCGTTGTTATAAACCAAAATTATAGGATTAAGAATCTAGAACTTTCATATGATCTTAATTTATAAGCACTTTCCTAATAAATTTTATACAACCATTTCATACTAACGGAGCATCACTTTTTTTTTGGATAAAGAAAGGAATACCAATTTTTATCATATAAGAACCAAACTTTACAGAATCTTAATTTATGTGTACTTATAGTGTATAGACATACCTGTAAACCTATATGCATAATTATGTAACAACATTAACATGAAAAATATTTCAGAGACAATGTAACATACTAATAAATATAATTTGATAAATGTGTCCTCTGTTGGATTTCTATAGCTTCTGGAAACAGAACAATAATGCTAGTAAACTGAAGCAGCAAAAAGTTGAAACAAGAGAATTCACATTGCAAAAAGATTATACACGTAAAACTAATTATGAGATGAGATAGATATCTCTTGATTATGTCCAACAACACTTACAAAACAAAAATGTTCACAAATTATATATGTGAAAATTCAAAAGTAATATAATACCATATAGTAATTATTCGATTTTTCTATCCAAGAATAGTACTAGTGAGGGCAGCACCAACCAAAATCGTAATGGTGTATGCCCATACCCCCGATGGACTTGCAGACATCACTCCGCTTGACTTCCCTGGCGCGGTTTCATTCGACGACCGCGTTCCTGGAGGGGTGGACGACGGTGATGGACTTCCTGTGGTAGCGGACGAAGGTGATGGAGTTGCTGCTGCTGGCAAGGAACCAATAGGAGATGCCGTTGGAGAATTGGCTGACACTGGGGAACTCGCCGGAGGTGAAGTAGCGGTTGACTCTGGAGAACTTGCAGGAGTTGAGGATGGAGGTGAAGTAGTGGTTGATGTTGGTGAGCTAGCAGGAGGTGAAGTTGAAGGTGATGTTGGGTTGTTTGTTGGATATGGAGATGGTGCGATTCCATTTCCGGAGGGTGTTTGTGCTGATCCTGGAGGTAGAGATGATGATGGAGAAGAGGTGCTTGGCCCTTGAATATAAGGTGGCTGAGATGTTGGGGAATGAGGGGAATGAGCGTTTGGTGGTGTTTGTATATATGGAGGTTGTGAAATTGGAGAAGGAGCTCCCGAGGGTGTTTGAATAGAAGGTGTATTTGAAGATGGAGAAGGAGTGCTTTTTGGAGGAGTTGAAATATATGGTGTTTGAGAGGATGGAGAAGGAGTACCTTTTGGAGGTGTTGAAACGTAAGGTGGTTGTGATGTCGGAGAAGAAGGAGTGTTTGGAGGTGTTTGAATGTATGGTGGTTGTGATGTTGGTGAAGGAGTGTTTGGAGGTGATTGAATATAAGGAGCTTCGGAAATGGGAGAAGGGGTTTTTGGAGGTGTTGGTACATTTCGAGGATGATTGCTTGGGGAAGGAGCTTTTGGAGGTGTTTGAATGTAAGGTGCTTGGGAAATTGGAGAAGGGGTTTTGGGAGGTGTTGGCACATATGGAGGTTGAGAAAAAGGAGAGGGTGTTGTTGGAGGTATAATTGGAACATGTGGAGGGTGATTACTTGGGGAAGGGGTTGTTGGAGGTGTGTAAGGAACATTAGGAGGGGTGTGAATTGGAGAAGGAGATTTAGGTGGTGTAATTGGTACATAGGGTGGTTGAGAGACGGGAGAAGGGGTTTTTGGAGGAATTGGTGTATAGGGTGGTTCATTGTTAGGGGAAGGAGCTTTTGGAGGAGTGTAAGGAACATTACTAGGAGGAATAGGATTGTAAGTAGGAGAAGGAGTTTTTGGAGGTGTAATTGGCACATTAGGTGCATGATTGCTAGGGGAAGGAGCTTTTGGAGGTGTAGTTGGTACATATGGTGGTTTATTGGTAGGGGAAGGAGTATAAGGAACATTAGGAGGGGTGTGGATGGGAGAAGGTGTTTTTGGTGGTGTAATTGGCACATGTGGTGGTTGATTGGTAGGGGAAGGAGTGTAAGGAACATTGGGAGGACTATGAATAGGAGAAGGTGTTTTTGGTGGTGTAATTGGCACATATGGTGGTTGATTGATAGGGGAAGGAGTATAAGGAACATTGGGAGGACTATGAATAGGAGAAGGTGTTTTTGGTGGTGTAATTGGCACATATGGTGCTTGATTGGTAGGGGAAGGAGTATGAGGCG
>Ga0228711_1002601_pt1 | contig 27871 bp, 11 predicted proteins | sample MedpolnodulmetaG_2_FD_177996 | JGI IMG/M metagenome (GOLD analysis project Ga0228711, IMG submission 177996) | Root nodule microbial communities from Medicago polymorpha collected in Santa Monica, California, United States - brown nodules | ecosystem: Host-associated > Plants > Roots > Nodule... | reverse complement strand
CATTTAAATAAACATCAACAAATCACATAAATAAAATAATTCAATTAAATAAACTCTATATTTAATAAAATAAATAAAAACAACTAGGGCGTTACAACTGTCACATTGCTAATTATTCTCTAACCATATTAATGTTGAGGTTGGTGATAATAGGAGGGGAGTATGGAGATTTATAGGTTAATTTGGCTACCCAAATAGCAGCAGACGTCGTGATGCTTGGACTTTTATCATACAATTTTCTCAAAGTTTGGATAATCCTTGGTGTATGATGGATGACTTTATTAACATTATGATTACAAGTAAAATAAAAAGTCGGGCTGAGCGACCTATGTGGCTTATTAACGGTTTTAGAGAGGCAATTCTGGATGTTGGTTTATTAGATATTCACATGGAGGGTACCCTTTCTTCTGGTTCAAGAGTCTATGTACACCACAAACTATTACGAAAGACTAGATCGAGCTTTGGCCAATGAAGCTTGGTTTATAGTTATTCCCTAAGACCAAGCTATAAAATTTGGTGGCTCCAACATTATATTATTATCCCATTTTGCTTGACCTTGACCCTATTGTACATCCATGAATGCCGATCACAATTCAAATTTGAAAATGTGTGGCACGTGGAACCTAGTTTTGACGATGTTACTGGTATTAATAATTGTAAAATGAACACTAGTGTCACTACTTTTTTTTTGAATCGGCAAATATTATTAAACGCCATCCCTGCAAGACGCAAGGTATGGACGAAACAAGATACAAATGGTGCCGCATATAGACGGTACACCATAACCACCTAAAAACACCCCTGAAGACAAACCCACCAAAACACATCACCACCTAAACACAGACTCCAAAAGAAACAAGCACCGTAAACACAGTATCCACCACCACCCATCGTCATTACTCATCCATAAAGAACACCCTCAAAATAGAACTCCCAGACCCCAACACCCAAGTTGAGCCACATAACGAAAAGCACCTAACCGAAGGATCAAGCAGCTATCACAAACCTCGCGACCTCCGATCCACCGAAGGAGCACAAAACAAAGCCCAAAAACCAACTTGAGTTAAAGAACTGACTCCCGGTCTCGAATCAAAAGTGATCGGCCCACTAGACTTTAGTACCAAATTAGCAGGGCACCCCTCGCCCCCGGTACACCAGTGAAAAACCAAATCAAGTCAAACAAAGATTGCAGCTAGACCCCGACTCCCGGTCTCGAAGCCAAATGAACCGGCCCACCGAAAACCGGCACACAACATGTAAGACGAAAGACATGGCATGCGAAGTTTAAACAACAAACAAATCAAAAGGAACAGGCTCAACAAAATGTGACACGCACCCTCCAAACTCCGTAAACACCTAAACCATCCAAAAAGCACAAAGAATAGCTAGTGACAATGAACATGGACCCATGTAACAAAGGTTGCTTCCAAAGGAAATCACCCCAACAAGCACCCGAACCACCACCATACATCATCACCCCCACCACACTTCACCACCACCACGCATCACCACCCCCACCACGCATCACCACCCCCACCACAATTGAATAACCTACACCACCACTGCATCACCACCGCGCATCACCACCACCGTCACTGCATCACTATACCGCCAAAACATCCTCACCAAGAAACAAGCAACAACATAAACATAAATCTAGAGGAACTACAACCCATGTCATAAAAAGGCGGTCGCTTGTGACAAGGAGAATGCGTTCGTCGCCGTAGTAAAAGAGAACCAATAGTGGACCGAAAAACAGCGGATTTGAACAACATTTCCCGGAACCTGAATTCCGTGTCCTCCTCGCACCGCATCACCACCACCACACAGCCTAAACCGCCACCCCACCAAACCGTCGCACACCACACCACCACGGTCACCACCAAAACCTTGGCCTCCTCACACCACCTAAAACCACCAAAAACGTGACCAAGTCTCCACCTTGCCGAAACCAAACAAACTGGCCGCAGTAAAAGCAACAACCACAACACTTCACGGTGGCGCTCGGGAAGCAACGACGGTGCTCAAAAAGCAGCGACGACAACAGGATCAGATCTGAAACACAACAGAACAGGGACCGCAAAAAACAACACAAAAGGACCGCAGTACCAGCACAAAAGGGATGAAGAAAACCACCAAAAACCACCTTTAAAACCACCACAAGCCGCCTTTAAAACTACCACAGTTGCAAAGAACGGATTTAGGAAGAAACCCCATCGCGACGGCTACGATCTAGGAGACACAAGCCGTCGACGCAACCACCAGAAAAAACTGATCGTGCCATGAATCCTGCTTTTCGGCGAAATCGCCGCCGAGAAACCGGAACCACTAGTGTCACTACTATTAATAATAATTTTTACTCATTATTTTTAAAAACTAGAAATTAATTTTTATTTATAAGAAAATCATAAGCTACTTTGTGTTTATTTAAAATTAAATAAAAAAAAAAGAGTAATGATAAGTAAACACAAAATAGGGGCAATTTTGTCAAATCCTCACACACCCATCTTCTTCTCATCTTCCCTGCGGTTTCTTTATTCCTCGACACAGTCCACACCACCGTCTCTCCCAACCACCCTCCTCACCCACTGTAGTCATCGCCACCGCATCCTCCACCATCACAACCACCATCGTCCTTGTTAGTACCGTCGTCCTCGCCATCTTCGAAATTCGTTCAGATCTGAACGTGTCGCCGCATAAGTCCTCTTCTCCCTCTCGTTGGAGACCCGTTTTCACCACCACCACGTCATTACTGGGAAAGATCAGGCGAAAGAGAACTCCGATGAGATAGAGATGAAGAAATCAGATCCGACCTCATCACCACCCTCACATCGGACACCCAATCTGTTTTGTCGAAGAAGATAACGGCGGTGGTCGTCGGTGATTGCGAGAGCATGATTGAGAGAGAAATGGAGGTTACGACGCCGGTGATGATGGCAAGAGATGGTGTTGAACAGAGAGAAATGGCAGAGAGAGAGAAGGAAAGGAATTAAAAAATATGAAAAAAAGATGTATAAAGCTACAATGACGTATGGTGTCTATATTGTGTTTGGATTTTTATGTTTACTTATCATAAACAATGACGTATGAAAAAAAATCTTCCTCTATCTTAAATAAACGCTCAGTTTATTTCTCCACAAAATGTTTTTTTTAGGTGTTCTCCACAAAATGTTAGCAGCTTTGCTCTATAAAATGAAATTTACTTGTTCTTAATATGTTTCTTCATAAAGTTGAATGTAATTTTTTTGGGCAATGAAGTTTTTTTCCGGGTGGTAACGGGATTGAGTGTAATAATAGTCATGCCATTAGTATCCAATAATGTCAAAATTTCAAAAATTAATTTTATTTTCAACCGACTATTTCACCCTAAAAATTAATATTTTCAAAAGGACTATAATATTGGGTAGGTAGAGCTTTGATATAAAGACTTCGCACATCCCATATAGGGGAAAAACAATCAATTTACTTCATAAATTATCACTATTATTAAATTTAGTTTTTAAATTATATAAATATAAAACGTGTTATGAAATTATATAAAATTTGTCAATTTAATCCATGTTAAGATCCTATAGGGACTAAATTGGTAGATTTTTTTTTTATTTTATAGACTAAATTAAAGAATTTTTATATAATTTAAGGAGTACTTATTTTATTTATATAGTTTAAGAACTAAATTGAAGAGAGGGTGATAGTTAAGTTATTAAATTGATGATTTTTTCTTGGTAATGAATTGATGGTTTGTATCCGTGTGTATAACTCAATTGACTAAAAATGCATCACCGGGCGACCACCGCCGTTATCTTCTTCGACAATACAGATTGGGTGTCCGATGTGAGGGTGGTGATGAGGTCGGATCTGATTTCTTCATCTCTATCTCATCGGAGAGGATTGAAGTACGAACCTCAAACACCCTATTTATTCACCTTAAATGATGAATTCTAGTCATGCAAAAAAAATTTGATGGTTTATTATATTTAGCATTTTTAGTGACAATCAATTACAATTTTTATATTAAAGTTGTCAGCATACATTATTTAACCGCTTATCCTGTCAAAAATTATTTTACTGCTTTACTTTGCTTAGCACATGGAAGCTATATTATTTCGTTGTCCAAACTGAAGTTTTGCCAGCATTTAATAAACTGCAGTTCTCATATACATTTAATAAACTGCAGTTCTCATATATTTGTCTACAGTTCTGTGGTAGTGGTCTAGTGGAAATCCTCTCCCTAATGAACTAGCTAGACTAGCATTTGTTTTTGTACTGGTGCTAAAGTAGCATTTAAAAAACAAAATGCGGAGTATGTGTATAGAAAATTACGAGTACTTATCAATTTCTTTTTGCCATAAATGCACTTTTGATCTCAAATCTTTTTGATGTCGAGGTTTGGTTTCCCTCAATTTTTAGGGTTTCAGATCTTGTATAATTCTCATAGATCTTGTATAATTCTCATCTCATTTTTAATTGTGTATATATCTATGTAATATTTTTTTTTCCGGATTTTTAATGAGTAAATGGGTGAGGTCGAGATAAATTGTTATTGGGTTATATTCTCTTGTTGATTCCTTCATGCTGAAGAAGTTGAGATAACAATGCAAAATCAAGTTTCAGAAAAATATGAGGTCAAAAGTGCATTTATTATTTTTTTTATAGTCTATTTTCCATTTGTCATGGGATAGAAATGATACCGTCGTTTCACAATATATATATGTAATTGAGGCAAGTCCACCAGTCCATCACATTTAAAAGAAACACTTCATCTTATGATGACATTTGTTTGCTTTTTCCATAACTTGTTTTATCGGTCGATAATCTAATGGCAAGAATCACATACTTTAAGTTTAGGCAAGTGAATAATTGCAAGTTTGAATCTATGCTTTAACATTTTTGTTTATTTCTCTTCCTTGGATCTAGGGGTGGAAACAGGCCAGGCCGTTCGACAGGGGCCTACGACCTAGCCTATTTAAAGCCTAACTCGGCCCAGCTCGTTTAATAAAAAGGTCAAGCTCAAGCTTTTCATAAAGCCTATTTACTTAAACAAGCTAGGCTAAGGCTTACAAAAAAGCCTATTAAGTTCGTCGGGCCGACCTATTAAGCTTTTTATATATAATATACCTTTCATTATTGATGATGTTGATTTTTTTTTTATAAACTCAAGCTTTCATATGATTTGGCTATTTAGTAGCAGATATATTGGTGTGATTAGCCCTTCATAAGTATTTGTTATTTAGTATAAGTCATATTTGTGTGCTTTAGGCCTTCATAAGTGTTGGCATATTTAGTGGTAGGCTTATAGATGTTGTTAAGCCTTAGTGTAAAATAGGCTTTTAAATAGGCTTTCAGGCTTCACCAAGCCTTTAAAAAGGCCAGGCTAGGCCTTGAAAATAAGCCTATGACAGGTAATAGGTCAGACTCAGGCCTATAATTTTTGAAGTAGGCCAGGCTTAGGCCTTACAAAGCCCGGCCCGGCCTAGCCCATTTCCACCCCTACTTGGATCATTACGAATTTGACATGAGTCAGTGAAAGTATTGTTACCTCTTGAAGTGCAAAAACAATTTTAATCACAGCAAAGCAACGTAGCAATGTATGTACGTCCACACAAACATATCTCCCCTGGTTATTGATGCTAGCTAAGCGACCAGAGGTTCAGAGAGAACTTGGGTTTGCACTTTAGGGTTATGTACAGTGGTAACTATATTATGCACAGGTGAGTTCTATTTATATACTCACATGTGTGTACCATATAACTTGTGATGTATTGCATTCAACTTAAAACGTATTGTACCTTACGATGTATTGAGTTTTGTAATTTAATTAATAAATCCTATTTATTAACTTAACTACGAATAAGTCCTACATATTAACTTATAAATAAGTCTTATTTATTTATTTATTTATTTATTTTCTTTCACCTATCTGTCCTATTTGTGTGACCCAATAGTTTATCATCACGTTGGTAATAATATTAAATTATATATTAATATTATAAACAACGATATGTATCAAGAAATATGTCGTTGCCATGACGAGAATGTAATGTGATCTAAAGAAACCTTTTTTTTTGTGTGATAATGATCATGTGTATAATTATCTGTTTGCATTTAATTATATATTTATTGAACACAAGGCATATATTGTGTCACGCTTGTAAAGTTCAATATTTATGTTTCTTTATCCTGAAATATATTGAGTAATGAATAAGTCCAATATTTCATATTGACCTAATTCGGCAAGGTCATGAAGTTTTGCAATTCTATTTCATCAAGAGGCCTAAATATAGTTCTCCTGTTATGCAGAAGGGGCAAATCCCATCTAGGACACTCATGTCTCTCAACATGATTCGTCTACTGCTCATTAACCAACTTTATAGTTATCATGTTACAAATAACGTTTGGATCACAATAAAACACTTTAATTCACATCCAAGAATCATAGTGGTTTCAAGTTTAAGAGTGTTATGCACCATTATCACTGTGAGGATATCTTGTAAACATTCATAACATACTAAGTTACATTCTCTTGGTGGGTCAATCCAGTATAAATATTACTCCAAATATTTACACTAATGTATTGACGTAATATCTCATATCTATGACCAGTGAGACGTGGTCATCAATCTACATACATAATAGTCTATACACTTTATTACTATCCTAATTTATATTAAATCTTGACTACGAATACTTCTAAGAATAGTGTTCTTTATGTTAATGTTATCTCACGATTAAGTCTCACTTATTGTTCCATTACTTGAATTATCTATTCTAGGGACTTTATTAATCTTATAGAAAATATAATAAATAATGCCCCATTTTATTTAGTAATAAAAGTCAGGATACATAGCATAAGTTTAACATAAAATTATTCACATCTCGGGCTTACACCAATAGTTATATTAGCCAGTCTAATGAACTTGAAGCAACAAGTAGATAAATTAGATCCTAACTTCATCGTAAGGTTCATAAAGAAGGTTAATAAATGTTCAATACAATCTCTGTACGTTGAATATGCATCAATAGCCATCAATTATATGCACCCATAACTAAAGGAGGAATTGATTGGACAAGCATGCCATGATTTGAAGTGCTAGCTGAGGACAGGTCTTCACCTGGGTAGCACTTAGGTGACATTGTGGTTGGTGATATTGGTGACATTAACCAACCACAATGTCACAAGTGTACAAAATGACAAAAACTCTTGTGAGAAAAGAGAGAAGAAAGACACTTGTGACATTGTGGTTGGCCAATGTCACCAATGTCACCAACCACAATGTCACGTAAGTATTATCCGTCTTGAGCTTGTATCCATTATAGATATGGAAAATTTTGATGATGATATGTCAGTCGATCTAACGAAAGATGTTCTAATAGCTAAAATCCTAAGTGGTACACTATTGATGTCTTGCCTTAAGGTACTCAAAGGGGAAGGACTTAACTTCATTAGAAGATAATACCGAATATGCCTTTGACATCATAAAAATCAACCAAATCTTCAATTATGTGCATTAGGATAAGAAGATTCATCTATTGGATTGGCATTATCCCCCCAACTAAAGAGATCAAAGGCAAGATGTATTTAAAATGACATAACCTATACAACCATTTAACGATTAGTTACCTTATCTTTGGAAAATCTATCCAAAAGACTATCAAGGAGGGATTGTTCAAGATATCTAATAGGGAAATGGTGGATATGTCCATCAATCTTGAAACTTAGAGGATATAAAACACCTAGGAAAAGAAAGAAGGTGATTGAGGAGGTTTAACAGAGGAGGTATTGGGAAAAATCCATGTCCCACATCGGATAGATAAGACTCTTGATAAGAGTTTATATAGAGGAGGCAATCCTCACCTTACAAGCCGGTTTTGCAAGGATGAGTTAGGCCACAAATTTTAACATGGTATCAGAGCTTGTCGAATTCAAGGGCCACCTACCAATTTACGCACCAAGCCCAAAGAGTGCTGGGCGTGAGGGGGGTGTATCGGGAAAAACCCAAGTCGAGGAACGTGTCAATTTTGTGGACTTAGCTATTTCAACAGAGACAGGTTGCCACAATGAATCGTTGCATATGAGAGAAAATAACATGGTTTATCATGCTCAAGACCACCAATCGGTGAAGGCGACAATTTCACCGGGTTGGTTGCCGAATAACACCATCTTGAAGTTCAGAAGCTTCTACCAGTCAAGTTGAGATATTTGGTCCACTTTTTCTTTATCCAATGGTTTTTTGGTTAGAAATGGAGATATTGATTAATGAGGATTGTAAACTCTGGGTTTTGTTATGACGACAACTAGATTTTAGACCATAGGGTCCATGGAGGTTAGAACACTAACCCAACTCTTTGGATTCTAATAAGTTAGATGTTGCAAGGATAAAAGCAGAAAGACACTTCCAAAATCTCCGGGGAGGAAATGGGATACATAATCAGTGACTCCCACAGGAAATGACCAAGTTCGAGCCTTTTAAAGTTTGCAAACATTCTGTAGAAACTCAGGAAAGTAGATTCAAATCAAAGTGGAAGGAACCATATAAGGTACTTGAAGCGATCTAAAAATTTGAGGGTTGCTCGAAAAAAGAATGAAGTCTCCACCAATGTTTATTAAAATATGAAAAACATTGGAAAAACTCTTTAAAATGAAAAAATGGTCTTTAATTGAAACCAAACTTTAGGTTTGGAAGTTGATTATGCATAGGGAAGGTATTAGTACCCCATGACATTTGTTCAAAAACGGCTACGTTTAATTAATTGTGCATGATTTGTTAAATTATAAAATATTTATTTCTCCTTATTATTAAATGAAAATTAAAATTAGGATTTTTAAATGAAAATGCAATGTGCTTAAATAGAGGGTAAATAAAAAGGATTTTCTTATAATTGTGCATGACAAGAGTTTGATCGTGCTCCTACTTATCTTCTGGTGCGATGGAGAAAATATTTGTTTGTTGGTTGATTTTAAGAAAATGTTTTTGTTGTGCTAATTGAGAGTAAAAAAATATGACTAAAAATATGCTAAAATGAATGAAAGATGACATGTCATTAAGTTGTCGGCTTGGGATATGTTTACAAGTTGAAGACTTAAAATTTGGGGATTTGAGGTCTCTATCTTTTTAAGGTTGAATAAAGAAGGTTGAAGAAGACGACCAGCTCAAGCTACTAATTGCTCAGATACTTAGAAAGACCTTTAGGATTCCTTATATTTGGTTTTCATAACTTTCTAAGTTTAGTTAATTAAGACTTCTTTTGTAATTTTACTTATTTTTATGTTTATGTTTTTATGCATTTTTACCTTAATGCACATGTTTTTCAAATATGTCACTAGTTATAAACCCGTGCTGCACGGGTTGAATTATGTATTTTATAAAAAAAAAATTGTTCTAAAGTATAATATTATGATTCCAAAAAAAATTATGATATAAAAAAACGGAAAATATATTGAAAGGTTAATGATTATTGAATTATTGAGTTCTTCCGAAGGTCAGAATTTGAAATTTATGAGGCATTAATTTATTCTACGGTTTACAAATATTGTCTTGACACAAAATATTTATCATCAAACGATATTAAATTCCGTATAGAGTCTCTTAGATATAAGAAAAAAATGTCATTGATTTAGATATTATATCACACAATGTCTTAAGATCCAAGTGATGCAGAACATAGGAACAATATTAAAGGCACAAAACTTATAGGAACATAGGTGTTAGAAGTATCATGGTAGCAAAACCCTATTTTCCTAAAAGTGAATTCAAGAACATCTACATCGACAAATCCATTACCAATACAAAATGTGTCAACTCAATTCCTCCCCCACATGATATTTGTTGTTTATTCATGTCAATTCCCCACCATTTCCTTCTTAAACCTTCAATTCAATCATACCTTAAAAGGTTAAAATGATTTGTTGCCATAACTTAACATTGAAAGTGTATATTAACCTCTTGGAATAATTTAAAATGATCGACATAAACATAGAAGATTAAAGATAAATTCGAAACTTTAAACTAATTTTAAAAAAATTTAGTAAGTTTGATTAAGATCTTACAAAAAAAAAAGTTTGTCGAAGATATTGATCATGACAAAAAAATCACGTCGTCAACAAAATCACCTCCCATTCAGACATACACACATTGTCTGCTTGTCTATTATCCTTATTGGTATGTTTCCCTTTTGACTACAGTCCCAAATTGTTCATGCAACCAAATATATTTTTAGCTATTTTCAACTTGCTATCTTCAAGATACTTACTAGTTAAAGAGTCAAATATATAGTTAGCACCTAACCCAACAGCCAAATCAATAATGTATTGGCCTCTTGTACCAAGCAATCTCACAGCTTGCAACACATTCAATAAATATGTGTTGTTTCACTCAATAATTTTTTGATTACGTTGCTCCTACACGATAAAAACCAAAAACGAACGTCAAACCAATCAATTTTGAAGAGGCGCAAACCAAACAACATTGAGCATTGGAAGGTGCTTGCCTTCAAAGTTGAAACTTTGTGCAATAAGAAAATCACACTAAAATAATCCAAATCTTTCTTAATAGCCTTGTGAAAGAAAAATATCAGGTCAATTGGTTTTGGATCATTAAGAAATGAAACAGAAGAAGAATTTGCTGCATGAAGTCTTGGATGCTGATTTAACTTCATAGTAGTGTCAGGGAAAAATATGTGCAAATTATTTCCTGTGGAGTATGGTGTCTCATACTTGCTCACATTTTTGGATCCAGAAGATGAGGAATAGGACAAACAATTCTTGCCACAGCTTTTATGTGGCTGCTTTTCAGAATTTAAAAATTAAAACCCACAAGCTTCCTTCATTTTATCCGCTCAATTTATGCCAGGGGCGCGTGGTTATTTGTGAGGGGTTAACCCCTGTCAAAATGTAAATGGTCCCGGAATTCCCAATGTTGTAAGAAATAAAGCAAATGAAAAGAAAGAAGTAAATGAAATTTGAATACTGATAATGCATGTTTAGCAGATTTTTTTTTCTTTCTAAACAATGTTGTAACTAAATATTGTAATGTAAAAACAACCATAGCATATTCAGTCACTAACCCTGTCCAATTCCCGGTCCATAATTCTGTTGCTATGCAGACCTCTAAGAACATTCTTGCATGAATCAACAACTTTGTGCACCTGCAAATCACAGAGATTGAAAATGAAAAGGCCAATGTGGCACATGGGTATTACAATGAAGCATTTTCCTTTGTTTTTTTCAGAAGAGCATTTTCCTAATCATCATGTTCATCAGTAATATTATGTACCTCTGTACACTATGAGATCACCCTTTGTTGTAGTTATGATCTCTGCATTGAAAAATTTAAACACTCATGAACATGAGAATTAATGCCATAAACACACAATTACTATGATACGATACAGAATAAGTGCATGCTTAAAAAGTGTAATAAAGAGCTTTTATATATATAAGAAAATGTTTACATGTTTTCAACATAATATCACATCACATTGTTCTGGTAAGTATCCAAGCTTGGGGAAGCCTCCATTAAAAGCTAGCTATCAAAGGTGAATAATGGAAAGGTGATCATAATAATAATAACAGCCATGAACAACATACCAGTTTTCCATAATACTATTAAAGACCAAATAACTTACATGATACTAATTTGAAAATTAAGCTTCAGATAATAATGGGTTTGATAAGCCTGGTACGTATCATTAATCCATTCCCTATCATTTGTCCAATATTGAAGCAAGATCAGTGCATACAAAATTGTCCTTTCCATTCGTAAACTGTGTAGCAGAAATCTTCACTCTTCTACAGTATAAAGGGAATCATGAACACAATGAATATGAATTAAAAGAATAAGCTAGATTACTAATCAAACAAAATGCCTTCATTGAACGCTAAATATTTCCTTTGATTTTTTATGTTTAAAAATCACTAAACTTAATCAGTCAACCAAAATAGAATCAGGGAGTTATTAGGTAGGATCATGATTCTTAACACTCCCCCTCAAGTTGGAATAAATATTGATCATTCCTAACTTGTTGATAAGGTTGGAAAATTGTGGAACGCTCAATGCTTTAGTGAAAAACATCTGCTGGTTGTTCTGATGTTGAAATGTGGTAAGTTTTGACTACCCCGACTTGAACCTTTTCGCGAACAAGGTGACAATCTATTTCGATATGTTTTGTCCATTCATGGAACATTGGATTTGAGGCTATATGTAGAGCAGCTTGATTATCACAATAATTTCACCGGTTGTCGATGCTCTATTCCAAGATCATATAGAACACTCCGTAGCCAAGTGATCTCACAACAAACAGATGCCATGGAACGATATTCCGCTTCTGCACTTGAGCGGTAGACAGTGACTTACTTCTTTGTTTTCCAAGAAATTAAGGAATTTCCAATAAAAACACAATAACCGAAAGTTGACCTGCGCGTGTCTCGACATCGAGCCCAATCTGTATCACAAAAAGCATTCAACTGCAGTGAGCTTGTGGATGGGAAAAAAAATGCCTTGTCCAGGTGTTTTCTTGATGTAGCGTAGTATCTGTTGCGCAACATCTAAGTGTGGAATGCGAGGCTTGTCCATGAATTGACTGAGGATGTGAACAGGATACACCAAATCTGGCCTTGTAATGGTCAAATAGATTAATCTCCCAACAAGCCTTCGGTAAGATGGTTCAGCAATGAAATCACCATCTGTTTTGCTAAGAGACAAATTCTGCTCTATTGGAGAATTGGCAGGCTTTACTGCCAAGTATCCCGTGTCCTCCAATATTTCAAGTGCATATTTTCTTTATGAAAGTGTGATTCCCTATTTGGATCGAGATACCTCTATGCCCAAAAAGTATTTCAAGTTACCGAGATCCTTTAGCTTGAATTGCTCCATGAGATGAGCTTTAATTCTCTCGATTTCTTGAAGATTATTTCCTACCAAAATTATGTCATCGACGTAAACAAGGAGAACGGTAAAGCTAGTTTCATGGCGTCTAACAAATAAGGAGTGATCTGATTTTGATTGAGTAAAATCTGCAAGAACGAGTACTTTGGACAATTTGATAAACCATTGACGTGAGGCTTGCTTTAGCCCATACAAAGACTTGTGAAGCTTGCAGACACGTGTCTCCCCCTTTCTTCCGTAACCGGGAGGTAAAGACATGTATACTTCTTCCTCGAGATCACCATGGAGGAAAGCATTATTGACATCTAATTGTCGAAGATGCCAATTCATGGAAGATGCAACAGCAAGTAGTAACCGGACAGTAACAAGCTTAACAACCGGGGCAAATGTTTCACGATAACCCTTTTGCAACTAAGCGAGCCTTGTAGCGCTCAACGGTTCCATCTGGATTGAATTTGATTTTGTAAATCCATTTGCAACCCACTGGATTCTTGTTTGGGGGCAAATCTTGGAGAGCATAGAGTTCTTCGTCCATAGCAAGGCGCCACTTTGGATCCTTGACTGCCTGGTGAAAGGAGGTAGGTTTTTTGACAGCTGATATGAAAGTGGTGAAAGCACGATGGACAAAAGAAAGTCTATCATAATTGAGAACATTAGACAAGGGATGAAGAATACCTTTAGGAGTAGCCAACACCGAGTGAGATGACGGTAAGGAACGAGTAGGCAAGGACACTTCTACATGATACTGTTGAAGATAGCTGGGTGCTTGTATCTTTCGTTTAGGCATAGGAGCAGGAAGAGGGGTATTATGAGGTGCTTTTGGTAGTGTAATAGTTGCAGAATCGGAAGTTGCGGCATCTGAAGTGGGCGTGGTGGTAGAAATAATTGTTTCTGGAGGTCCTGTAGTGGGCACCACAATATGTGTTGTTTGTTGTTGGTCATCCGATACTAACGGTGTTGGGGAAGGGAAGGATGGCATAACAACATGAGGTACAATAGTGGTAATAGGAACTTGATGTGTTAACGGATTAGGCAGGGTGGCAGCGGAAGTATAAGGAAATATGTGCTCATGAAAGATTACATCTCGAGAAATAAAAATTTTCCCGGTGGCTAAATCATATACCCGATAACCTTTGGTACCATAAGGATAACCGAGGAAAATACAGCGAAGAGAACGTGTGTCAAAATTTGATGGTTTGTGATGGTGGTTGGAGGCAAAACATAGACAACCAAAAACCCGTAACTGGTGATAAGTCGGTGGTTTGTGGAATAATACCTCAAAAGGTGTCTTGCCTTGAAGAATGGGCATTGATGTGCGATTGATTAGGTAAGTGGCAGTAAGGATATCGTCACCCCTAAAGATTTTGGGAAGGTTGGCTTGGAAAAGTAAGGCACGAGCTATACATTGAGAAGATGACGATGTTTTCGTTCAACAACGCCATTTTGTTGTGGGGTTGAGACACAGTTAGTTTGATGTGTAATTCCTTTATCATGATATGTGTTTGGGATGGAGAATTCTAATCCATTGTCACTACGAATGATTTTAATGCGGGATTCAAATTGGGTTTCAACTAGATTTATAAAGGTAAGTAAATAGTTTCTAGCTTAAGATTTTGTATGTAATAGATAAACCCATGTGCATCGAGAAAAATCATCTACTATAGTGAGGAAATATTTTGCCCTTTGCAAAGTTGAAACATGATAACCACCCAAAATATCGACATGAATTAACTCAAAACAAGATTTTGTATTGATAGAACTAGTGGAAAATGGTTTTCTGGTTTGTTTAGCAAGTGGACAAATGGAACAATCATTGATAGAATGAAATTTTACAAATTCAGAACACAGAGATTGCATGCATGCTTTTATTGGAGGGGTGACCAAGTCGTTGTTGCCAAAGATGAGGATTGGTTGAAGTGACCATGGCAGTGAACAAACTACACCCAGCAAACTTCAATGTATCTAAGTAGTAGAGTCCAGCTTCCTCAATTCCCGTCCCAATCGTCTTCCCCGAATGTTGGTCCTGCACAAAACAAAGGTTGTTCGTAAAAGTTGCATGATAGGAAGAGGTTTGATTTTATTTAGCCACATATATTAAATTTAATTCAAAGGAAGGGACACAAAGCACATTATAAAGTATGAGGCTTTTAGAAAAATGTATTGTCCCTATATGTGTGACTTGAGCAAGGGCATGGTTAGGTAAATAGACATAACGATTAGAAACAGGACTGCAAGTGGTGAAAAATTGAGGCGAACAAGCCATGTGATCAGTAGCTCCTGTATCAAATATCCATCTAATATTCTTACCATATGTGGTAGATTTAGGAGCGATACCTGAAAGGTTGTTCATTGTCGACACTTGATTTGCAACACTAACCAATTTTGTCCGATCAATGAGTTCAAGTAGATCATGGTATTGATCTGCAGTCAGGTTGTATGAGGTTGTCTCAGCTTTGTCAGATTTGGAATTCACATGATTCGCTCTAGAAAGGGAGTTTGAGAAACCTTTCTTATCTCCTTGAACATTTGCTCGCTTGAGCTTGCGACAAATGTCAATGGTATGACCCTTGTAGCCACAATGATCACATTTAAGATGTCGACGACAATTTTCAGCGGTGTGTCCAGCAAGGTTGCAGCGATCGCATTTGAGGTGTGGATACTTTGGTTGATAATTCCTATTGGAATTTGGTGGCTCATTTCTGACAGCAAAAGCTACTGCATCTGATGTTACTTGTGAAGATATGTCACGTTGTTTTTCATCTTGAATAATGAGAGAAAATACCTTATTCACAGGGGGCAATGGATCCATGAGTAAAATCTGTCCTTGAGCTCCAGCATAAACCGGGTTGAGTTTCATCAGAAACTGAATGGTGTGTTGAGTTTGTTGATAATCCTTCAATTTCTTTGCCACATTACCATCACTTAGTGGAAGAGGACTGAGAGCATCTCGTGCATCCCACAATGAGTTTAACTTGGTGTAGTAGTCACCAATGCCCATGTCTCCTTGAACGCACTCGTGAATCTCTTGTTCAATGTGGAAGAGATGCACGTTATTTGCATGAGAAAAATGTTCTTTCAATTCACTCCAGATCTTGGAGGCGTCATCATTATACATTACACTTTGAGCAATGCTAGATGAAATAGTGTTGAGAATCCACCCTTTGACAAGGAGATTGCAGTGAATCCATTGCTTGTACTCCTTGGAAGATGTTGTGGATGGCTTCTTGATGGATCCATCTACAAATCCATCCTTGTTCTTGGTGGTGAGAACCATGAGCAGGGCATGGCTCCAAAGAGGATAATTGCTCTGTGACAATTGTTGAGTCACAAGAACCAAACCTGGTTGGTCTGAGTGATGGAGATATAATGGATCGCTTGGATCATCATACTTGTGGGTAAGGCTCTTGGGTGGAGGCTTTGGGTGTTTCTAAGGTTTCATCACGTTCTGCCATGATAGAAACTGTGAAGAAAAAAAGGGTATTTGAGCTATAGAGGTTTGAGTGCTCTTGATACCATGTAAAAGAAGATAATTGTTATAATTGCTTCTGTTATTATTGATCATATGAGTATACAGATGCTATCCTTTTATACATACATGAATGATATTGTGCTTATTAGCACAGGCTATACAAAGCAACAATTAAATATGGACATTAAACTACATCAGTCAACCAAGAGAGTCAAGTACTGATGTAATTAGCAGGAGCTATACAAGGCAATAATTAAATATAGACATTAAACTTAATCAGTCAACCAAAATAGAATCAGGGAGTTATTAGGTAGGATCATGATTCTTAACAAATCTTAAAGATTATTACATGTTTAACATGATCTCCCTGCGGGAAGCTAAATTTTCAGTAGCTTCTCATGATAATTCCTTGGGATGGACTAGCCTAAGCTTTATGCTATTCTTCCTAGGAGTATTTTCTCCAAAATGGCCAACATTTTAATAGAAACTGAAATCACCATTGATGAAGCTTGAAGGCAAGTTAGTTACAGAAGTTTGTTAGAGGAGAGAGGGTAGAAGAGAGAGAGAGAGAGAAAGTGAAACTGTATTGTATTCTTGTTAACTGAATCTCAGAGTTACAAGGGTTTATATAGTCTTTGTTACTTAAACTATTACAAGCTTAGCTATTATACTCTAATATTCCCCCCTCAAACTAATGGGGTCAGATACCCTTAGTTTGTCTCTGAGTTCCAAAAATCTTGAGGCAGAGAGAGGCTTAGTAAGAATGTCTGCCCACTGATATTGTGCAGGTATATGAGAAACAATTAGATCCTTGCTGATGACCTTTTCTCTAACAAAGAAGATGTCCAGCTCCATATGCTTTGTTCTTGAATGAAGAACTGGGTTATGGGCCAGTGACACAGTGCTCAAATTGTCACAGAATATCTGAGGAACCTTAGTAGGGACCTTTAACTCTTCGAGGAGAGACTGCACCCATAAAACTTCAGCAGAAGCTTGAGCCAGGCTTCTGTATTCTGCTTCAGCACTGGACCTTGCAACCAGTGTTTGCTTTTTAGCCCACCAGGAGATGAGATTTGGCCCAAGAAAAATGCAAGCACCTGAAGTGCTTCTTCTGTCATCAGGATCAGAGGCCCAATCAGCATCACAAAATGCTGTTAGAGAAAGAGAGTCCTTCATGGGAGCAGGTTTGATAAGGAGGCCATGATGAATGGTGCCTTGCAAGTATCTGAGAATCCGTTTTATAGCTTTCCAGTGATCCTCTAGAGGTGCAGATAGAAATTGACAGACTTTGTTGACAGAGTATGAAATTTCAGGTCTAGTGACAGTTGCATATTGGAGTGCACCCACTATTGACCTGAAAAATGTAGGGTCAGACACATGATTGGAGCCATACTTTGTTAGTTTTGTGCTTGAGGCCATAGGAGAAACAATTCCATTTGCATTTTCCATGTTGGCTTTAACTAACAGATCCTGTATGTACTTTGTCTGTGATAAGAGAAGAGACCCAGTTTCTGAGTGAAGCACCTCAATACCTAAGAAATAATCAAGCTTGCCCAGATCCTTCAAGGAAAATTCTGCATTTAGTTTCTTGACCAGTTGCTGAATTAGTGAAGTAGAACTGCCAGTGATGATTATATCATCAACATAGACTAGCATGAAGGTACTATGGTGATTGGCATGTAGGGTAAACAAGGATGGGTCACACTTACTAGGGCAGAAACCCAGCTTAAGTAGAGTGGACTTTAACCTTTCAAACCATGCCCTTGGGGCCTGCTTTAAGCCATACAATGCTTTGTTGAGTTTACAGACCAAGGAAGGATCAGTTGTTTCAAAACCAGGTGGTTGTGTCATGTACACCTCTTCCTCTAGATAACCATTTAAAAAGGCATTATTTACATCCAGTTGTTGAATACATCATTTGTGTGTGACTGCTAGTGTCAGCACACTCCTCACAGTTACAGGCTTTACCACTGGTGAGAATGTTTCTTTATAGTCAAATCTAGGCAATTGATGGAACCCTTTGGCAACCAACCTTGCCTTGTATTTGTTTATGCTTCCATCAGGGTTTTGTTTAACTCTGAACACCCATTTGCATCCCACTGCTTGTCTACCAGCAGGTAGTGGAACAAGAGTCCAGGTGTTGTTCTTAAGCAAGGCTTCATGTTCAAGTTGCATAGCTTGCAGCCACTGAGGCTGTTTCATTGCTTGTTTGTACCCAGTAGGTTCAATATGAGTAAGAAGCTGAGTAGGTTGTTTCTTCTTTTGTACAATACCATGTTTTCCTCTGGTTGCCATAGAGTGAGTATTATTAGGATTAATACGATGTGGCTCAGCATGAGATGTTGAGTGATTGGTGACTGACTCAACAGAGATGTTTTGAGAATCATTATTGGACTGTGGAGACGAAGATGATGATGTAGGAGGAAGAATAGATATAGGTGTAGGGTTAAAAACAGGACCAGGTGGTATGATAGGGTGATTTTGAGATGAGGGACTAGAATTGTGATGATTAGACTCAAGGGAAACATGACTATTATGATGACTATGTTGGTGTGGGGATTGATGGGAATGAGAATGAAGGTCAGGTGTCCCAATGGAGGTAGAAGGAGAACCAGTATTGTGAATAGGAGTAGTAGCAGCAGGAAAAGACTGAGTTGGATGACAGGAGTTAGCATTAGAGGGTAGTATAAAGGAAGGAAAAGGAGTAAAGGTGGGACCAGTGTCCTGACTTGAGGAAGACTGAGCAGAGGAGAATAACTCAGTGTAAGGAAACCTGTATTCATTGAATACAACATCTTTAGAAATGAAAATTCTGCCTGTATGATCTAAGCATTTATATCCCTTATGAGATGGTGAATACCCAAGAAAAACACACTCCTTTGATCTAAACTCCAGTTTATGATTATTATAAGGTCTGGTAAAGGGAAAACAGGCACAGCCAAAGGTTTTTAAGAACTTGTAGTCAGGAAATTGAAGATGGAGAATGAAAAATGGGGATTTGTTGTTAAGTGTTGGTGAAGGTAATCTGTTAATAAGGTAGGTGGCTGTCAAAAAGGCATGGTCCCAGTAATGAAGAGGTAACTTAGCAGTTGCTAAAAGGGTTAAACCAGTCTCCACTATATGTCTGTGCTTCCTTTCCACAGAACCATTTTGATGATGGGTGTGGGGACAAGTTAGTCTGTGTGTGATGCCTAAGCTGGTCAAGAACTGAGTAAAGGGGCGAAATTCTCCACCTCCATCAGTTTGAACTGATTTGATGGGAAGATTGTATTGAAGTTCAACCATGGATTTGATGTTTTGAAAAGTGGTGAATGTGTGAGACTTTAGTTTTAGAGGAAAAATCCAAGTGTATCTGGAATAGGCATCTACACAGGTCAAGAAATATGAATATCCTCCATGGGATTCAACAGAAGCAGGACCCCATAAATCACAGAAAACAAGTTCAAGAGGTTGATTATAAGATGTAGTAGATGAAACAGAGGGTAATCTGTGAGATTTTCCCAAACAACAAGCTGAACAAAAATCATTGACACTTTTATTAGGTAATGGCTGATTACACAATTTCATAACACTTCTAATCACCTCGTGATGAGGATGACCAAGTTTATTATGCCAGACTTTATACAATGAGAAGAGATTAGAACTGGCATTGTTACTACTACTATCAACATTATTACTGTTGTTACTACTAACATTATTACATTGGAAAGGTAAACTAGAATGAGGAAAGCAATTATTTGCATGATGAGCAGAATTGAGAGTAGAACTTGAAGAGGCAGTTCTAGACACAGAAGGCATAGAGGGCTGATCAAGCTGATAAAGACCATCATCTCCAAGGTGTCCTCTTAGAAGAATCTTAGAAGAACCCTGGGATTTAACATAACAAGTGTTAGAGTGAAATTCAAAGAACACATTATTATCCTTACAAAATTGACTAACACTAACAAGGTTTTTAGTTATTGAAGGAACATGAAGTAAATTGTTAAGTTTGAGGGTAGTATTAGGAGAGAAGGGAGATGAAAAACTCATTGAGCCAATGGAGTTTATGGACAGACCTTGACCATTACCAATATACATCTGGTCAGAACCTGAGAAAGAAGCAGCATCCATAAGATTGGTGGCATCAGGGGTAACATGATGGGTGGCACCATAGTCAGGGTACCAGCCATTGTTGAAAGAATTGGAGTTGGTGGATTCATTTCCAGTTAAGTAAGCTTGAGGAGTGGGAGGTCTAGGGTTACCAAATTGAGGAGAAAATGGAGGTCTGAGTGAATTTGAAGGATTCCTCTGTGCAGCACCTTGCATCCAGACATTTGAGGGAATGCCATAGCCACCAGCAGAGCCATATCCACTAGAACCACTTCCAAAATTACCTCCAAAACCTCCTCCATAGTTGCCATATCCTTCATACTGAGGAGGTACAGAGAGCCTATGGTAACAGATACTAGCATCATGCCCAGTCTTATAGCAGATTTGACACTGAATACTTCCTTTCCCAAAGCTACGTCCTCCTCTTCCTCTAAAGCGGCCACCACGAAAACCTCTGCCTCTAGCACCATTTCTTCCACCAAAACCAGAGTTAAAGTATTGGGATGAATTGTTAGAATTAGGATTGGAATTCTGGTCAAAATTGAAACCAGCTTGAACCTGATTATGACCATTCTTTTCACCAGGAATTTCTGAATGTGTCAGGTTCACAGATGCAGTAGCATCAACAGCAAGAGCTTTCTTGAATTTCTCATTGCGTGCCTCTTGAGTAAGCAACTGTGATTCTAACTCATCTAGAGAGACAACCTCTGCTTGACTGTTAACGGTGGCTACGATATGGTTGAACTCTTCAGGCAACGCTTCAAGGACAGTTTCAATCAAATCATGGTGAGGAACTGGATCACCAATAGACATTAGAGATTCTGATATTGAACGAATACGAGCAATAAACTCAGTGATTGAGCGCGTCCCTTTCGTAATCGTTCGAAGTTCAGAACGAAGTTGTCTAGATCTTGTGCGCATCTGAGTATAACAGTAAGTATGAACTTCGTCCCATACCTGATGCGAAAAGCGAAGACGAACAAACCGCGATAGCAGAGAAGACGAGATCGTGGAAAGAATCCACGTACAGAGCAACGAATCTTGCTCTTCCCATTCAGTATACGCCGGATTCTCAGTTCCAGCCTCGCGAGCAGCGTCGTTGAGGAAAACCGGAGGAATCTGCGGCGACACAACGTGACGCACCATTTTAGTGCCGCGGAGAACTCCTTCCACCTGTTGTTTCCATTGAAGGTAGTTCGTTTCGTCAAGTTTGACAGAGATGACTTGCTTGAAGTTTTTCGAAGCCGCCGCGGTGACGCGTTGAGCTTCAGCGGTGTTCGACGGAGAAGCAGTGGAAGACATGACTGGATCGGAAAAATAGCTCAAGATACCATAATAGAAACTGAAATCACCATTGATGAAGCTTGAAGGCAAGTTAGTTACAGAAGTTTGTTAGAGGAGAGAGGGTAGAAGAGAGAGAGAGAGAAAGTGAAACTGTATTGTATTCTTGTTAACTGAATCTCAGAGTTACAAGGGTTTATATAGTCTTTGTTACTTAAACTATTACAAGCTTAGCTATTATACTCTAATACATTTTCCCTCCTTATAATGGTACTATTGTTTTCCCTTGTTGGGGGTTTGTCCAATGATGGAGCTTTCTTTGTTAAATCCATATGGAAATTATGTCATGTTCGTCTTCTTACAAATGTTGAAACTCATAGGAAAAACATAGAAAAGTATGCCTCTTGCAATTTTTTTGTAAACCAAGATGAAACAATTAGGCATCTTCTTTATGAATGTGAATTGATTAGGGAGTTTTGGGAATTTCTTTAGGTCTTTGGCTTCATTGGAAAATTACTATGACAAATATTGGAGCTATCAATCTTCCTTGGCCAACCTTGTTGTGGTGATGGTTTGTACCCTTTGGAAAGACTGAAACCTGCTTACTTTTGATTAATAAACTGATCTTGGTACAAATCTCCACAAACTATTGGATAACTTTGTTCATGTTATCACTACGACTAGAACTAATATTTCCAACCCTTACTTTATAATCCCAAATAAATAATTTTTTATTGCATGGAATTTTTTAAGCTTAATATTGATGCTTTTTACTAAGACTTTAATGGATCCTCTACTTATGGTGGGTGAATTAGAGACTAAACATAATTCCCGAAATAAGATTCAATTCTAACTTTGGAACCTTTACTTCTATCTTTGTTGAGTTTTGAGGTCTCAACCTTAGTTTAAAGATCGCAAGAATTTTATCCATATCATCCCTTTTCATTAGAAAATTCTTCAGTTGTTGTTATCCTAATGAGAAATATGGTAATACCTCAATTGTCTTTCTCCAACCTATTTTGGATGATAACATGCACACTCTCGACCTCCCATATTGGAACATGCATGTATCTCATCTCATCTCATATTTATAGAGGTTAATAATTGTTTAGAACTTCTTACGAACTTGGTCACCACGACTTCTTTGACTATACAAAATTTGTGCCCGGGTGAATATTGCTTTTTTAGGTACATGGAATTTATGGATGAATGTGGATTAATGATGGCTGTGGTTTAGAGTTCTTTCTAATAAATATGATTCTGTGAATGGATGTGTGGAGGGGGGTTTGGTTAGGGATTCGTCTAGGTGAAGTGATATATAAAAGATCCTTTATGGGGCAAATGCTTTTACTGTGCATGCGTGCGCGCATGTGTAAAGAGAAGAAAATTAGTTAGTGAAAATTCTGGTTTTTAGGGTTAAATATATTTTTGATCCCTATAAATATATCAACTTTTCGTTTTAGTCTCTCTAAAATTTTCCTTCAACTTTTAGTCCCTATAAAATTTTCAATCATTACTTTTGGTCCCTATTTTTAAGTTAATTTTTGTATTTTTTTTTAATGAAATTGTGTAGAAATATGTAGAATATTGTAAAAAGCAATTCTAATAAAAAATTAAATTTTTTTAAACAAACACAAATTAAATATGAATTTTTAACGGTAAAAAATATAAAAATTCATATTAAATTCATGTTTTATTAAAAATTCTAATTTTTTTTGGGAGAGATTCTTATAATATTGTGAATTTTTCTACAAAATTTTATTCAAAAATATGAATTCTACGTATGAGTTTACTTAAAAGGAGGGACCAAAATTGAAGTTGGAAAATTTTTTAGGAACTAAGAGTTGAAGAAATTTTTTAGAAGGACTAAAATAAAAAGTTGATATATTTATATGGAGCAAAATCATATTTAACCATATTTTTTATAATCCACAACCATATGTTATTATAAACTGATTTTGTTGCACGGAAATATTTTCTTTCATTTGCACATAACGTTTATAATAGCATAATCTTGTGGATGTAACAAGCAAAGAGAATTTAAAGTGGTTTTTAACATGTTTGCATGAAGATCTTCGAAGCTGGTTACATGTGGATGAAACTTCATTTCAAACATGTAAAATGTAAAAAATAACTGTCAAACACATTTTTTAAATGTTTAGCATATATTTGGTAGTATCAAGGATCAATTTGATAGTTAAGAAAAATAATTCAATGATTGGTTTGATAGAAAGTAACATAACATAATTTAAAGATCATCTTGATTTTTAATGAATAATTCAGGGATCTATTTGACAATGTAGCAATTTGTAATGACTTTCATTTAAAAAAATGTCCAAATTTTTTTTTCTCAAATTTTTCGATCAATTTCATCAATGACTAAATGGCATCTAATTTGGCATTTGACGTCAGTGCTTAACATCACACATCATCACCCTTAATGGTGAGACTTGATGGAGGTACAAAATTGATCAATGTTTGTAAAATTCAGGAACTTATAGCTATTTCAAATAATTTGAGGATGAAATTGACCTGTGCGTACAATTTGAAGGACGAAAAAGCCTATTCACTCCGTTCTTTAATAACAAAAGTGGACTAACAATGAAAATTGAGTCAATGTTATAAATACAATAAGAGTTTTTTTATACTTCAAATAAACATAAAGAACTCTAACGTAATATTTTGGCTATTTTGTTTTCTTGTCCCGTCTTGTGCAAATAATTGGGAATATCCACACACAATAGACACGATAAACTAAACATATCACTACTTTAAGAGTGTCAGAATCTAAATATAGATATATTTTTAAGTCGTAGGTCAAACATTGGTTCGCCACATTGTACAAATTTAGCCCTTTTGTTAAAACACAATTGCTGAAGCATCACTACTTTTTTGAAATAATTAAATGTTCTTTTTTTTTGGCGCGAGGGTGTCACTTAATAAATATTGGGTGTGAGTAACTACTGAACATAATAATGCGGCAAAATTTCAATACTTTAAAGACTGAAAATTCCAAAATAAACCGTGGCCCAGATAGAATATGCAAACCCAAACTAAACAAGTATGAATTCTATTTGCTATACCTTCAATTTTTTTGTTCTAAATTTTAAAATTTGAGTTTACATAATATTAAATTTATATTAGTACATTTAAATTTAAGTTTTACGGAATATATTTTATATTTCATAATTCCCGTTGACTTACTTTTGGTTATATAAAATTGGAAAATATGTAGGGTAAAGGAGGAGACAGAAAAGTGAAAATGATTCTATCAAAAAAGAAAGTTAAAAGGGGTGTCTAAAGTATTTTAAAAATTATATCAGAATGTAAGATTTTTTAATTCCAAATTAACCTAAAATAAAACCGCAAACCAATTAAAAAAAAAATCCACAAAAAAAAACGAAATATTTTTGAAAGTATTTGGATGTCGTACTTGAATCGGATTTTTAATAATTTTTTCAAAACCGAACCAAACTGCAAAAATAATTTTTAATACTTATTTGTTTCTTTTATTAGTATAATATATTGCACTAAACTATTACTTGTTCGTTTTAATCTCATATATGAATCAATTTAATATATTTTATCACTACTTTATAGATTAAGAACGTAATCAATCATTTTCATTATGTAATGTTAATTTGTTTATATATTTTATTATATAGTTTGCATCAAACCCATAAGTTTCCGATGTAAAAATATTTAGATTTTGCATTTTGGATATCCAAAATTTGACCTAAATTAAGTTGCATATATTTGGATCATATCTTCTTTTTTTTCTTTTAAAAGTCATGCTACCTTGTGCCCTAAGGACACAAATTAAGGAGTTAAAAAAAGTAAATAATAAATGATTTTTTATAGAAAATATAAATTATTAAACTTTTACAACATTGAATACACAAATTTCAAGAAAATACTTCTATGTATAGTGTCATACCCCAAATTTTGACCTAAGACACCACTGACACGCGTCGTTGGCCCCTACGTTCATACGCAGTTTAATCTAATCGATCTCTGACGTTTTCGACGAAATTTCGGCAGAGAGGTATTTTAAAATACCTCATTTTTGATTCCGAGTCAGGCCCTCTTCTCTCTTATTTTTAAATTTCCATCTTTTATTTAATCTTTTTAATCAACTCTTATTTCGTTTTTTTATCTTTATTTTACTATTGTTATCCTTTTGTTATTTTGAGTCCTTATTTTTTTTATATATATTATTATTCATTTATTGTCCACAAGTCCAAAAATTGTCCGATAATATCCAAAACGCAATATGTCAAATCCCAATCCAAAACAGCCTGTCGTAGAGCTAATTCCTCCCCAAGCCAAGAACTGACGCGCGTTTTCACTCCAATCCAATCCAAAGTGCAGATTTCTCTGCACCTTTCAACAAACCCTAATAAGAATCTGTTCACTATAAAAGGACACCTGCACACAGAAAAAACAGAGGAGAAAAATCCAGAAACGCGCACAAACACACAAGGGGCCAAAGAGTTCATCACGCATCAAAACCTGCAAAAGGATAAACAACACCACAGTCAACCGTACCAGTCCCAACAGGACTGAATCCGTACCAAATCAAGCACATCAACAAAACCGATCGACGAATCCCGTCACCCTCGCATACCAGAGGTCCGAAACCGAACCAAAGGGATATTGCTGCGAATCAGTTTGAAAGGGAAGCACAAGAACAGATCAAGACCCAAAATAAAGGTATAAAACTTTCTTTCTTCTTTCGTAGATCTAGGGCTTGGTATTTGTTGTATAAGAACTTTGAGGTGAGAAATAGGACCAGAAGAAGGTATAGAAGAGAATAGGCGAAAAAAAAGTATAAAAAAAGCATTTGGTGCGGCGGCACCGCCGTCAACGACGGCTAACCGCTGCGTCGGAGCTGTCTCCGACACCCTTGGCGGGCCAACCGCCGCCGCTCCCCCCACTCTCCAATCGGAGAAGAAAGAAGAAGAATAGAGAGAGAAGAGAGCTTTTGTAGAGAATAGAGGAGGAAGAGAGAGAAATTCATGTAAAAATGAAATAGAATGGATCTCACAACACATTTATAGTAACCCATCCAAACCGGTTCGAACCGAACCGTCCCACCTCCAACCAGCAAGCCCAACGCGCCTCTGTTTCACCCTGAGGCCCAAATTCCTTCATTTCTATTTTCTGCACATCCCCTGATCACTGCTACCCCCCCTGCTGTAATTTTTATTTCTTTTGCGCGTTTTTTGGTTTTGCTTCGTTAGCATCGCATTTTTTATTATTCTCACGCATTTTCATCCATTTAAGTTTATCATTCTGCTCTCATCATTAATTGTATATTTATTTCTCTATTTTTATTTTTTTAGTCACTTAGAAAATGTATTTAGGTCTTGATGTAATTTATTTATTTATTTATGTTTTTTGCACGTGATTTAGAATGTAATTAATTAGGCCTTGATGTAATTTATTTTATTGCAGACCTTAGAATGTATAATATGTTTTATGTAATAGCTTTAGGTACATGTGTGCGTGCGTGTGTGTATGCCTTTTATTTTGTTGCTAGCTTAGGGTAAAGGTCCTCGTGGCGGTCCAACACCACCATGAGGTACCTACGCTTTATTTTTCTTGCTCCGTTAGTTTTCATTTTTAGTTTAGTTAAATCTAAAAATAAAAAAATAACAAAAACGTGCAAATAACAAGATCACAAAATCATTTTTTCACAATAAACCTTGATCCCAAATCAAGTGACCTCTTTGTTTTTATTCTTTCGTAAATCAAAATTGCAATCAATCTTAATCACATTTCAAGTAATTTTTCTTCAATATTAAAAAACACAAACAAATTCATTTTTGCCACTTGGCTTTTCATTTTAAAACCTTTTTTCAAAACTAATAAAAAACACAAAAACAAATCAAACGTCAATTTTTACCCCGAACTACGAGGTTTTGATCCCTCACGGGTACGTAGGCAAAGGACACTCGTCCTTCCAAATCAATAAAAATGTAGATAAGTAGGTCTCCTTTTTCCTTTACCACTTTAACTTTTTTTTCAAAATAAGCAAGTTGTAGCACAAAACGTTAAATAAAACCAAGAGGTTCCCGTAGAGTACTACGGACATAAAGGGTGCTAACACCTTCCCTTTATGTAACTAACCCCCGAACCCTAAATC
>Ga0228711_1002599_pt1 | contig 27882 bp, 17 predicted proteins | sample MedpolnodulmetaG_2_FD_177996 | JGI IMG/M metagenome (GOLD analysis project Ga0228711, IMG submission 177996) | Root nodule microbial communities from Medicago polymorpha collected in Santa Monica, California, United States - brown nodules | ecosystem: Host-associated > Plants > Roots > Nodule... | reverse complement strand
AGTGGAACTCTCCTTGGAAGTGCAAGGGGGACAGGACTACTTCCGGTTTGTGGAAGGAACCTGTATAATTGCTTGTGTTCTTTCTTTCTCTGTTCTCTTACATTTATCCGCTGCACTAAGACTCTGAGCTCACTCAGACTCTGAACCTGAGAACAGTTCTTCAGAATGTAAGGAAGAAGTTTTCGAAAACACAATTCAACCCCCCCTTCTTGTGGTTTTTCTCACCTTCATTAATGATTTACACGAATAAAGGGGCCCTGGTTTCAACTCAGCAATGTCAACCTCTTCTATTCCGACATCGCCAAAAGGTATGTCGAAATCTTGGTTGCTTTCGTCTCATTTGATATAAGCAACCTTTTCTTTCCTGAAATGTTTCTGAGTTCTGGCTTTTTCAGCCTTTAGTCTTTCGACATGTCGAACTCTATCGGCCAATTGGGCCATATCTCTCAAGTGTTGAGTTTCTAATTTCTTCCAAAGGGAATAATCTAGGCCACCAACAGCCATTTCGACTAACTCGTGTTCAGGCACGTAGTGAAACATCTTGCCTTTAACAATCTGAATCTATTGAGATAATCATCAATGGATTCAGTGGAATTCCTCTTGACACTCGCCAATTCTTTTTGACTTATCTTAGATTGGCCCATGTAAAATTGTTCATGGAATAACCTTTCCAATTCAGTCCAATGTTGGATCGAATGCGGTGTAAGAGTAGTAAACCATGTGAAGGCATTCTTTGTTAGAGAATTGGGGAAGAATTTCAACCTCAAATTCTCATCATTTGCTAGGTCTCCTGCCTCCTTCAAATATTTTTTGATATGTTCGACAATGGACTCACTAGTATCCCCTGCAAATTTGGTGAACTTAAGAATTTTATAACCCCTTGGAAGTTTAGATTGTAATACCAATTATGACAAAGGAGAAACAAAGTTTGGCCTATGCAGGCCAATATTTAAGCCATTTTGAGCCATTATATTTTCGACCAAATTGACTATATTGTTATGTACTCCTATGTTTTGTTGTTAGACATTCCTAACAACTTCATCGGCATTATCATTTCTATCTACCAAGATCACTTCAGGTTGACCTTGTATTACTGGTTCGACCGGTTGGGGCTGAGGCACAGGTTGAGCCTCTGAACCATCGGTTCAACTAACTGCAACAGTTGTTGATTTTGTATTTTTGTAATCGGTTGATATACCGGTTGTGAGGGTGCAAAGAAATATGTTATTCTCCTCATTTGTGTGGTTAAGGCTTGGTAACTCCAATTTGTGTCCCTTATCAAAGGATTAAACACAGTACCAATTTGTAGCGTTAACAAATTAACAATTTCATGGTTACTCTCATCCATTTGTTGTCTTAACAAATTCATCGAATCTGTTGTCAACGGTGGTAGAGTATTCCGACCAAAAATGCTAGAACTTGAGGGACTATGTACGTTGTGCATTGTGCACGGATTTGCTTGGTCTGCAAAAACGAAAGCACTATTATGTAAATTTGCCATCATTGAAGTTGGCATACCATACGGTTGTTCCCTCGGAACGTTCTGCATATTTACATTTCGATCATCATGTCTAGGCATGTTTGAAGGAGCACTAGAACTTGGAATGATGATAGTCGAAGGAACACCAGTGGTGAATGGGGGTATAACGGTTCCCATTTCTGGTCGTGTCATTTGAGCGGATGTAGAAATAGTCGAAGGAGCGGTTACTTCCATTTCCGTCGAGCCTAGCATAGCCATGGTTGCCCCCACAGGGGTTGACACGTTTAAATCTCCCAAAGAAGAGGTCGCTTGTAAAGGTTGTGCTTATGAAGACGATTGTGAAGAGGATGAACTGGCACGAGCCATAGATTTATCACTTCTCAAATGCATAGACAAGCAATTTTGGTGTTTTTAGCAATAAAGTTACCCGGAAATAGTAACAAAATCCTAAAAACGGATCTCTTCAAAGAGATGGATTTTTGAAAAAGTTTTTGAAAACGGTTTTTGATTTTGAAAAAGTTTTTGAAAATCAATTGCACCAACTGCGTCCCACTGGGCGTGCCAATTTGTTTTCCTGTGATTTTGGCAAACAGGGGCTAGTTCTGATTATTACAAGCAAGATCGAATTAGAAATCTCAAGACCGTTGTGCAAAGGTTTTTATGAGAAAAGGGTTTGAAAAAAAGCCACGAAATGCACCCAGGTTGCTTAGAGAGCAGGACGAGTTTGAAGTAAAAGGCACTGTCTCTCGACAGGTTTGAGATTGCAAGTAAAAGCTTAAAATAAAGCAAGCAAAAAGAAAGATAAAAGTAAGTTTACGCACGTAAACTCAAAGAAAAGGTAAAATGCATTGCATTAAAATAAAAGGGGTGGTCTACAAATCTGTTTACATACATTCTGTATAACTCGTTTCCCTAGACGTCGGTAGTTTGAGTGTTGTAGAATTCTGTATATGATTTGCGACCCACTTTCCGGCTTGGAAACTCTTATTTATACTAAAACCTAGATGGCTAACCACTAACTCCATGATCAGCACTTCCTCCATCTTGGACAACTGCTTGTCCCACGTCTCCACTACATGGAAACCGTTTCAATGCTTGAAATCGTGCTTTCCCGCCTTTTTCTTTACTTCGACGCGAGATTGCTCTTTCAGCCTTGCTTTGTCGAAACTCTGACTATGCGCTCTAGGCTTAATGTCTCGTCGAGATTCTCCAATTGAAATGAGAAAGCTCTTAGATTCCTGCAAAGTTAAAGGTCAAACAAATGTTGACCATGTTAAATGAGTCTGTCAAATTTACCGGCTAACACCTAGAAAGTTGATATTCACGATATCCTAAATACTAGCAACACACGTCTTAACACAAACTTTTCAACGGGGTTAATAGATCACATAGAAATACATAATCATTCACTACTCTCCAAAGCCTAATAATATCTCGACAATGATTTGGTAAACTCGAAAACTTGCGGTTATGTTGGCTCCTGTGGTGGCAACTAGGTAGTGCTTGACTGCTTGTGAAGTGCTCAAGAAATAAAGTCAGAAAACATTTGTGATGACAAATGCATACTCAATCAATGATTGTTCAAACCTCGATTCTGGTTTATGCATAAACAATTTCCCATTCTCCTTGCAAGTCTTGAAAATGTTTTTTCATTTGGATTCCGCGATGACTTCGTTTTTACATCAAGTGATGGCTCAATTTTCACAGTGAATGATGGCTGCGAGTTCACTTCAGGCGATAGCTTCATTTCCGTGTTAATTGCTGACTCAATTTCCATAGCAACTGAATGGCCATATATTAGATAGACAGCAGTCTCCTTAACAGTCAATTCATGCCTAAATGCTACAAAAATCTCCACATTGTCACCAGGTCCTAGATTTGATGTTAAACCCTTCCAATCTTCATCATTAAAAGACATTACTGTGTCTCCCTTGTATATTTGCAATGTGCATTTTGTGTAATTAATGATCAAGACGTTAGCAAGACATTCAGCAGCCACATTTTCCAACATCGATGAATAAACAACGCATAAAATTATTCCCTTCATGTGACAATCAATATCCTCAGGAATTTGAAACAGTGCTGAAGTTCCTTCACCTGTATAGGCTAACCAAGAAGGATAATTGCTACCCGGAAGGCAAAAACCACTAGAATCATTGATTGCCAATCCCTGTATCATGAGCATATGCTTAGTTAATTTTATTACTATTAGTGCAATAATAATGTATTTAATTAAGCATAAAATGTTCTATTGATAATGTGATAACAGTTTATGAGAGTAAAATCAACAAATTTGTAAAACAAAAGAAATTGCAAATTTCAAATATGTACAATCAACAATAATATGGTTTATTTTCATATTAGAATAACCAATAAATAGATATTTAGATAGAAAACAAAAAGTGGAAATGCTGCTCAAAACTAAATAATCTTTGTAACTAGTATTTTTAGACACGTTTTGCAGAAATTAAAACAGTTTAAGTGGAAAATTTGTTGGACATCTGCTATCGAATCACGCTTCAGATGTCTAGTCCTCAAGGTGAGGGTGGCTGTTCAAAGACACATTGGATGAGATATGGCTTGATATGTGTTTATAAGTGGGAGACATCGTATACATTAAAACTGGTTTTGTAAAACCAAACCCAAATTTTAAGAACCGTTAGCTATCTTCGAATTTTTAGTGTACCGCCATTTCCGCCGCACACAACAGAACATGCCACCTGAACATCCTTGGCCAGGATGACTTTCGATACAAGGAGCCGATCAAACACTTGTCAAACAACGGCTATAATACCACTGTTGGGTCACAAGGGGAGCCTGGGGGGTCGGCATTGGGTTTATGACTTTATGTGTCCTCTCACTTACAAGTGTCCTCTCACTTACAAAATGTACAGCCTCCACTTTTCCGAGCAATGTGGGGCTTCTAACTCACACTTGCTACACAACACAATTGATTCTTTTGCTACATTTACTATTAGTTGTAATTCATCCATTGATGCGATACAACCATCATTTCATGCATAAGTTCAAAAAGGGATTATTTTGTAATTGTTGGTACTTGAATCCACGCTTCGTTAGAACTTAGAACGATAATTTACTTTCTGCAGGTAAAAGAAGACACTTTACTATCACTGTATTATTAGTTGGTAGGATTGGTGCACTTGGCAAGAGTTTGCACAGAATGCTCATTGTAGTTCTGGGTTCCTACTAATATAGAAAAAAGGAACATATATTGACAGCTTCATTATTCAAATAGTTAAGAATTATCTGGTACCTAGTTCTACTGTGAATGTAGTTAATATACTAAAATACTAAAACAATTGAATATGTGTATACATAAGAAAAAAGTATAAAACATAAAAAAAAAAAAAAAAGTATTAAGAAAAAACAAACAAAATAGTTACAAACAGTTAAAAAAAGGGGGTTAAATAAGTTTTTCGTCCCTATAAATATAACAGATTTTGATTTTAGTCCTTATAAAATAAACGAGGTATTTTCATACTCACAATTTTTTGTTTTGTTTTTGGTCCCTAACAAAAATAATTTTGATGTGTTCTTGACATTTTTTGAACATAATATGAACATACAAAAGTTGAACATAATAAACGGACATAATATAAACACATTTTGAACATAAAAGACTCATAATCTTGACATTCGTATTAACATAAATTGGCCATAAGGGACCAAAAACAAAATAAAAAATTTTGTGAGGACGAAAACATTCTGTTTAATTTTTTAGGGACTAAAATCAAAATTCGCTATATTTTTAGGGACGAAAAACTTATTTAACCCAAAAAAAATAAAAAAATAAAGTAAAGTACATATGGATGAAGAACAAAGATGAAATGTTGAAAAAGAAAATGATGTAATTATCTTAAAAATATAATTTCACTTCTATGTTCTTGCCAAGAATGAATCCATATCTTTAGGAACTTTTGTTTTCAAAAAAGAAAAAATTGCAAATGGAAAATTGTTCTATGTTCTCTTAAAAATCAGTAAAAGAGAGAATTGTGCAGGAACCTGTGATATGCTCTTGCCAAGGGTGTCGAAGACCGGGTGACAACTTCCCATCCCAATCAAAAGCGATCTCAAGGAATTGTCAACAATTTGTGATGCATGTGATGTTGTTTCCAACTTGGTAAAATTAACATCATATAGATCATCAAAAAAATTTCTTAATTCTTGAGTCAGTTGAATCTGTGATCGGCATTGAACCAAAACACTTCTAAGTTTTGAAAGGTTTCTAAGCATTGGTGATTGATAGCCCATATTATTACTTGTTACATCCAAGGAAACAAGAGACAATGAACTTCCCTGAAATGGGGATATACATGGTAGAGAATTCACGGATGGTGTCATCCAAGACCTAACGAGAGAAGGAAAAACATCGCGTGATAATCCTTCATATCCACATAGGGATATAAATCCAATACTTTTTAATCTTAGTATTGAATAGGGGACTTCTTTTACAGATGTATCTTTTGCAATCAGTGTTGTCAAGGATTCCATCTGACCCATGTCTTCTTCCAACTTGTCAATCTTTGTACAACCAGAAAGTATAAGAGTTTTCAAAGATTTCAATTTATAGATCTTCATAGGGAGGTTACAAAGACTTGTACAGTCCTTCAAATTCAATAGAAGTAGATTCCTGAGATCTCCAATGGAATGGTGTACCTCTGACAAACTTCGACAATTCTTCATGATAAGCTTTTTTAGATTTGGTAATTTTGAAAAATCAGGGGTGTTTTTCAAGTATCTAGAATGACTAACATTGAGGATTGTTAGTTTATCCAACAACTGCAAGAAGATATATGTTCAAAAGAAAAATTAGAGAGGTGGGAACAAATACTACTGTCGTGAATGTTTGAGTTTGAAAAGAAATTATTATACCTTTGTTTCCTTCCACACATGTTTGATATTGCTATATTTTATTTCAATGACAACTAGATTTCCCTGATAAAATTCATCGGGTATGTAGTTGAAGGCAAATCCTTGCCAGTGAATCCATTTCAGTTCTTTGGAAAGATACCGATAATCTCCGGTTAGGACGGCATGATCAAGTTGTAAGAGTCTCAGTTTTTTCATCTCCTTGAAAGAATCAGTACTTAATCGAAATCTACTGGTTCTTTGCACCTTCAAAATCAATCCCTCTACAGTTTCTGTTCCCTACACATGTGAAGGAAAACAAAAAAGAACAGAGAAGAGTGAGGATAAACCTTTTTTGTTTGTTGCTAGTAAATGACACCTAAACTTTCCGAGGTGCAGCTCAAGTTCACATGCAATAGCACGGGTCATGATAATGGTAACACACTCAAACATGGACTCAAGAATATTAAGTCATTATTATTTATAAGAGCAGATCAGCTCAGAACCAAATATTCTATGATCTTAACAAGATTTTGGAGGATGAACAAAAGTTTCTAATTTATAAAGAAAATGTTCTTACAGTATGTTTTGTCAAAATATCATGCACATCCTCACGAAACCATAATCTACTACGCTTCCCGGGTTCTTTTGCTGAACCTTCACGAACAATTTCTCTTCCCATGTCTCTTATTAAATCATGCATTCCAAGTTTGTTATTCTTTTCAATTTTTACAAGACTCTGCTCTACAAGGACAGTTATACCAATATCTGCATGAAGTCCACAGCCATTTAGTATCTCTGTAACATAGGCTCTCTCCTTGCCGATAAAGAAACAACATATATCAAGAAATAAATCCTTTGCCATATCATCCTTCAAACCATCATAGCTTATTCTCAATTTCTCTTGGACTTGATCATGGGGAATTCTTTTTAGCTTCGAGAGTACACTTATCCATTCTTCTTTTGTCCTCTCACATAAGTAAGAACCTAGGACTTCAAGAGCAACAGGTAATCCTCCACAATAAGCAACTACGTTCCTTGAGAGTTCATGGAAGTCTTTGATTGGGCAAGGTTGTCTAAAAGCATGCCAGCAGAAAAGGTCAAGGGACTCCTTTTCGTTCATTTCCTTCATTGTACACACAAAATCAACCTTAAATAAATTAAGTAGCCGTACATCTCTAGTTGTAACAATTAACACACTTCCCGGACAAAACAGTTTAGGATTTCCACATAACGATTTTAACTGTTCAGATGTGGTCACATCATCAAGCACAATGAGTGCCTTTTTCCCACGAAATCTTTTCTCAATCTTTGCTGTTCCTAACGCGATGCTATGTATCTTCTCCTCTTTGTTCAGTATATCTGAAAGAAGTTGTTGTTGTAAATGAATAATCCCTCTATTTTCCTTTTCACATACTTCTCTAACATTTTCAACAAAACTTCTGTCGACAAATTTTCGATGAATTCGATTGTAGATAGCTTTAGCTGTGGTTGTTTTACCGGAGCCTCCCATTCCCCATATCCCTATCATGCAAACTTTCTTTGGTTGATTTTCAATAAAGTCAGTCACTGGTCCCACACGAGATTCCAATCCAACTGGAAATTCGGTAATAGACAATAATGTGTTGTCTAGTTTTGTCAAAACATCTTCAACAATTTCCTGCATTAGTTCACCTTCACTCCTTGGATCATAATAATTATAAAACACAGAGAGTGAGCACACATTAGGATAGACTACACCTTGTTTGGATAAACAACTTAATTAAGCGAGTATAGCATAAACAGTAAGTACACAAGACAAGACAAAACTATATAATATGAAAGATATAGAGATAATATTTTTTATGTTAAAAAATAAACAAGGTATTTTGGTATTTTTCATAGTTTGTACTCTGGGCAAAAAGTTGCCCCGTGGTTTAGCCAGCGACAAAATTAATGCTTTTGTCTAGTTCCATGGCCAGTTTCTAAATCAATCAGAGTACAAAAAAAGTTGTCCAGTCCCATTTTTTTAGCGGATCAAACACTCACTATCTATAAGTTAATTTTATAACAAATGATAAGATACAATCAAACTGTTATCATATAAGCTATAAGTTGTTTTTCATAAACTATCATCCTAGAGAACATATGAAAATCAATTGAAAACAACTTATGGACATATCTATACCATTACCATATATAAAGGAAATAAGTGATTTTGGCTGGTTTTTTCATTATTCCAATTATACCCATAAACCATTTTTCCTATAATAACGTTATATTGTGATATTAAAAAAGATAAGAATTTATATTAACTTTCTATATTGTTGGTGTCAATTGGAAGAAGAAAAAATAAACATGGTTTTTGGCTTTGTTATAATATGAAAGTCACAAACATTTATACTTTTAATCAATTTGGCTAAATTACACAAGGGTTCTTTAAGTTTGAGGTTTGTAACAGATTGATCATTTGAGTTACTTACAGATTGATCCTTTAAGTTATTTTGGTCACATATAAGTTCTTTAAATTTGTAAACGTTTTCAATTTAGTCATTTTGTTAACCAAACGTTACAAAAATGATGATGTGGCAGAAAGACTAAATCCCAATCTGTTACAAACCTCAAACTTTATGACCAAAACTTAAAACCAATTTGTTACAAACTTCAAACTGAAAGAACCCTAGGTATAATTTAGCCAATCAATTTCATAAAAAACAATGTTCATAATTTCCGAGTCGTTGGTGCAGTGTCCATTAATAATAAGACAAGTGCATGTGTAAGTAGGTAAGCTTAAATAAGTCAATCCAAACAGACTAAAAAATATTGTGGAAAATAAAAAAGAAGTGTTGATTTAGCTACCTGCAATTGAGGACATCCCAACCAGATAAATTAGCAGCTTGAGTGAGTGAACTTCTCCAATTTGATAACACATATTCCACCCTCTCCTCTCCTCCTTGACGAAAGTACATTCTTTTGGCAGTAGCTCTCAGTTTTTTTCCAAAATCACCTATCTGGTGGCGAACAACCGACGGGTCGACGTCGTAAAACACGGGAACAACCAACTGACCATGAGTTCTGTGACATTCCATGACTTTATCTAGCTCTTGAAGGCACCAACCAGATTCTGTATATCTATTGGAGAAAATAAGGATAGATATATGAGATTTTTCTATGGCTGCTAATAGTTCTGGTCCTACTTCGGTTCCTTTGTGAAGCTGAGCATCGATGTAAGTGTTGATTCCTGCATTTGTGAGGGCAGCAACTAGATGAGAAACAAAGTTGCCACGAGTATCTTTTCCTCTAAAATTGATGAACACGTCGTGTATCCGGTTAGGATTGAAAGAGGAACCCATTGATTTGTGTAGAGGAGATGACATGATTTGAAGTCAAGGTTAAGAAGAAAAGAAAAGCAAAAAATGCAGAAGCGATAGTCAACCAACGGTTGGGAAAGTATGGTCACAAATATAAGAGAAAATATATTTTTACAATCCATTTTGGACTCATATTATGTTTTTATTCTCTCTCTTCCTTTTTCTTTCTCCATTGTTTTTACCCAATAGAAAGAGAGGAAAAAGAAGTTGTCAAAAATGGTTGTTCAAATATCACTACACCATCGGGAAATTAGTCACTTTAGTCCAGAAAATGAGTAGTCACTTTAGTCCCTGAATGTAAAGAAATTGCAGAACAATCCTTGAATGTAAACTCTGTTAGTCAACTTCAGGGACTAAAATGACTAACGAAGTCTACATTCAAGGATTAAATTGACTAACAGAATCTGCATTCAAAGACTAAATTGACTAATAGAGTCTATATTAAGGGACTATTGCAATTTATCTGCATTCATGGACTAAAGTGACGATTCATTTTCTATTCATGGACTAAAATGACTAATCTCCCAATAATATTTGAACACATATACATTAAAAGATTTTTTCTAATAATGAAAAGAAAATTGTTAATAAAATAATTTAGTATTTTGAGAAGAAGAAAAATTTATGTCTATGACGGAATTCATTTATATTTGTGTTTATGCAAGAATGTTCATTTATATTTGTGTTTATGAAAGAATGCCTCCCAACGGGTTTGTTTCTGCATGTACAGTCAGTTTGTTACGTATTAAAATAAAAGTGATTTTTATCTAAAATAATTTAGAGATTATTTTTTAGACATTTTTTGAAAAATTAGAATCTATTTTACGTTTATTTACTGTAATAAAAATTATTTTTTAAACAAATAATTTAGTACATTATTGTTAGGTTGTTGCAAAAGTTGTCACTAAATAGATGTCAATATATCATAACTTATTAAGGAAAGGAATGATATTTGGACACGAACCAATTTTAAACAACTTCAGTAACAACTTTTTTTCCTCGCTTCTTATTATACAATAACAATATAGAGAGAAAATACAGAGAGGGAATAAAAGAAAATTTGATTTAGAACGTTGTTATAAAAGTTGTTTAAAAATAATTGTTTGTCATTAAAAAAATTGTTTATTTAAATATCATTTCTTCTAGGAAAATGCTAAGAAGTGTCTTAGACCATTTACAACGATTTTTACATTCAACACCCACTTTTTCTTTTCCCAATACTCCACATCATTTTCTCTCTCTTCCACTTAATAATTCAACATTCATTCTACTTTTACATAAAATTACAATTATCGATTATAATTAAATTAAAATAATAAACACTTAACAATTTACTTTTTAGTTTTGTTGGAAAAACAAAATTTATTTTTATTTTCTTAACATAAAATGCAATACAACAAACTAAACACGCGGCACACAAATAACTTAAAATGCAATACACCAAACTATTATTGGGATCCATTTCATTAAAGAGAAGATTAAAACTTCAAAATAAATTAATGCTAATAGAAAGATAATAATAATATTAAGATAGTGAAAAACTTGATTTTTTTCTGTGTCCAAATCAAATGAACTAAATCTCTATTTATAGACAAAAAAATATCATGAATTTTGGTAAAAATAAAAATAAAAAAATTCATTTCGAATGAAATAGTTGAGTTCAAATTATTAAGATGAGAAAAATTAGACAGCCAATCAAGAACAGACACGTGTCACCACTTACCTACTCAGCAATTTCTCTCTCCGCGTCTGCTGCTTCACTCTCCACTGTCGGCGAGTGTGCCACACACACCTATTTCAACAAACCAAAACGCACCACGTTGCCCTTTGTTTGGAGCTTCAACATGTTGAATCCATTCAACATCTCTTTCCTCCACATCATCTCTCAACAATACTCAACAAACCATTGCACATGCACCATATTTTGAAAGTGGATTTCAAAACCCTCAATTCACATGGTCTTAGGAGACACTTATTAATAAGTCTAAATAAGAGATTTTATATTAAAAAGAGTTGAAACTTTAAAAAGTAATTTTTTTCTACTTAAAATTTATTAATTATTTTCATTTTTGTATCATGGATTTGTTAGCAATACTCTCTCTTCTAAAATCGACACCCATTTTAAAAGGAGGAAGTACAGTTATCATTGCTCTTTACCGAACTCTCATATTCCCTCCAAAAACCATGGTCACCATTTCACAAAGCTCATCGTCGCTAGTTCTATACATTGTAGCTCTGTTTCCCGCACACGCCCCTTCGGTTTTGATGCACCGCCCAATCCTATCTTCCTCTCTCTCTGGTTCGTCATCTATCATTTTTCTCACCTTGTGTATCAATTTCATTCACTTTTTCTTGTATATTTTGTTTTATTCTATTTCCTTTGCATTGATTTCGACTATGCTATGGTAATTGACTTGAGATCCTCGATTTGAGCTTTTAGATTTTCAGTTATCGTGATATTACATCGACATTAATGCTAAAGTAATTGGTATGCGTATGCTACACCGTCAGGGCCGTTCCTACGAATCCGGAGGCTCGGCTTGTAAATTAAAATGTAAGTGAAAACAAGCCTGTAATAAAATAAAAATATATTTTTTTTTAAAAAACAATGTTCTATTTAAATTTTTTAAAAGATAAATGCAAGGTACCTTATATATGCGATATACCCAAAGGTGAAAATTACTACCGTATACATGAGGAACCTCAAACCACCCTCCCAAAAAAACACCCACCTAACACCAAAAGTAAGAGGACCCAATTCTAATAGGCCTAAAACATGACAACATAATAGGAAAAGGAAATCAAATCGGGGAAGAAGAAAAGGAAAGTCCGATGGAGTGATGGTGATGGAACGCATGGTATTAGAGAGAAAGAGAATAAGGAATTTTTTTTTAGTGGGGTAGTACTTAGTAGTACCACTGGCTATAAAAAAATCTGAGGCCCATACCTTGGGGAGACCCAGTTCCATTGAACTATTTACACACCCCAAGGTCCGGCCCTGTACACCGTGTGTGAATAAATAATTCAGTAAATGAAAGAATTCCATGTTTGTTGTGTTTTTTCTATGTAGAGTTCGAAAATCATAGACAATGTTGTGAATTCAGACTCAAAATCACACCAATGAAATTAAAGATGTGTGGAGCAAAGGAAAGTAGTAATCAAAATCAAAGTAAACACAAGCAACAACAACAATAACAACACTTGATCTAATCTAGGTATCAAAGTGAAAAGCTTAAAACCACAAGCAAAAGATAAAGTGAGAAGAGAAACAAACCACGAAGAAATTGTTGACCCAGTTCGGTCCAATATGACCTACTCTGGGGGAGAGAGCACCTCTCCAATCCACTAAGATGAAAGTGATACAAATGAGTTACAAGAAATTAACACAAGAGCTCACAAAGAACAAAACCTATTTTCTACCCATTTTTCATGTCACCCACACTCTCAATGAATTCTAAGAGAAAACACTAAAGGAAGCTTTTTGATCCTTCCAATGGTGAAATTCTCACTACCCAAGGTGTTTACAATGTTTCACAACCCTCAAGAGAACCTCACTACAAAGACACTCAACCCTAAAGTTACCTCCTTTATATTCCTAGGTTTCTCTCTCAAAGCCACACACAAAAAATGAAGAATGAAGCCTTAAATAGTGTCAGGAATACGCAGCAACGTGCCACGTTTCCTCCCATCGTGCCACGATGGAGCAGTACTGTACTATACCTTATCCGTCTGAACGTGCCACGTTGCCCTGCAAACGTGCCACGATTTTTCCAGTGGCAACCTAGACTTGAACCATCCAAACGTGCCATGTTGCCCTGCAAACGTGCCACGTATTTCAACAGACAAGAGGAATAACAAGTGATGCATGATACAATGTTTATTACTACTTTACTGGTGTCTAGTTTATTTGCTCATTAGTTAAAGGCAATTTATGAAGCACAAGCACAAACACCAGACACAACTCTGACACTGATACGTCAACAACGGTAGTAATTTAAGAAAATGATGTAATTGTATGCAATCACATGTGTCAGTGCCGTACACTTGATGCGCCTTTGGTCAAAAGTGTCAGTGCTACAGAGGAAATTATGGACAAATGCCTGTATAGGACCATCATGTCCTCATCCAAACTGGCAACTTGGAATGTGAGGCACCAGTGTTGTTGAATGGCAGTCATAGCACTGTCATGGTGGATTGGTGTGACTGATTTTTTGACAACCGTAATAGTCAATTTGTGAATGGATGCATGCTATGGTGGCGCTATAGGCAGCAGTGGTGTGTTTATATGGTGGATTTTTGGTCTTTCGCCATATTCTGCCACTGACATCACTTCAAGCCAGGCCTCAACATCGTTCTATCATGTCGCATGTGTGGAAAGAGGGTGGGATCTGATTTGTGTACTGGGGTGTCAATTGTAATGAGAAGGCGGCTATAGCCAGTGCAGAGGTGATTGTTTAACTTGTTTATGTTATCTTACGTTTGAAAAGAATGGAGCAGTTAAAACCTGTTACACTGTAGTGCAATCCCTGATAGGTGAAATAATTTCTTAACTGAAAAGTGAATTGATATCTACGGCTCATGACTCCTTGTATTTATATATATATGTGTGTGTGTGTGTGTGTGTGTGTTTACCTCCACATTAGTGTTGTTTGATACTGCTACATATATTTGTTGTCGTAGAAGTGGTCTTTGTATGCGATTCGGAGGTGTTTACGCTTAAACTCTGGTGGTTTTCTATCACTTTGTAAGTATTTCACTTGCTTTTTACTGGTTTAAATTGTGTGATGAAAGTCATCATTCTTGTATTTCAGTTGGGTAATCCATATACTGAATTTTGCATTCTATAATGTGATAAACGTGCCCATTCGTGTTATGGATTTGTACCCTTGAGTCTTTGCCTATCTGCGAACTACTTGATCATTTCCTATCGGTTTTTAAATTCCCGGTAAGATCAAATATCAAAATGTTTGCCTGTCTTTTTGTACTTGATTTATGTCTCTTGTCTCTTTTTGATGGTCTAATGTTGTTTATGGCCTCTTTGTTTGGCATGTTTAGAGAGGTGTGACTTGTCCCTAATTCATGTACATCCAATTAGAGTTTGCATTACTTTGCTAGCGGCGTGCCTTCACAAAAATCAGGTGATTATTCTTTTAGTTTTGCGCTCTTTTTCACTACCAGCTACTATTTTTTAAGAGAAATCCTGTAATAATTGTGTAGATTTTAGAAACAAGCCATATTCTTCCTATGACAAGGGTTCCAGCAATGGCTCATATACATCTTGCTTCTAGACCAAAAGGCTATTTGTGTTTTTCATGGGATACTTAGCAGAATGATACATGTATGTTTTTTCTTCATGAACCCCTTTTTATTGTCTTATTACTAATATTCTTATCAAATTGTACTAAGAAGTGCACTATGTTTCTGAAACTGCATTTCCATGACACTATATGTCAGAATGTTGTTATTAAAAAGGTAGTTGAGTTTGTGTGATGATAAATTCATGTTGGATTATGCAATATTTTGTTCAGAGTAAGATTGATAAGTGGAGGGACAACGGGTTACTTTGCAGGAAGCTTCTAATAAGATTGATATTATGATGAAGAAGGACAACAATCACTTCACTTTCCTGGTAGTCTCTCGTCTCCTCTCGGTTTCATTTCAATAGATTCCACATTCTAGCTTTCATGTAGTTTTCTTGTCTTTGTAAATAAAGTGATCTGACCTTTTATTGTGACTTCTGAGTGTCTCGTGTATTTTTCTTGTTTTGACAAAAGGTGTCTCATGTATGGCTCATTGCTTAAGTGAAAAATCCTAAAGTTGAAAAAATAAATATGCATAAGACAGTGTCTCATCCCCCACATATATGAGGAAAAATAAATAAGGAAATACCAACTAGTTGGAGTTGTTTCTTAGAAAAATTACTTGATAGGCAATCAACCATCTAAAAGCACACAAGAAATTGGCACGATATACCAAAAAGATGCATATCTGTAATAGCACACAAGGGCATAATTGTTCTACATTTTGACCTTAATATTGTTATTATTTTTCCATTTAATCATTCTCCTTCTACCTTTTCGTTTATTCCTAGCAAGCAGTTTTAGACTCTTAGTACAACAATAGGAGTAGTAGCTACCTCACTCATGGTGCTTCTTTTGTTGTGACAGGATAAAACTCACTATCTTTTACATCTCATTAGCTAGCTAATGTTTGATGGTCATTGCTCTGCTGAACTATAATGTTTTTGTTTTGGCAGATTAGAAATGTATAAAACAAGGATCAACATTCTCCAAATGAAGGCAGTGTGTTTGGAAAAAGACAGCTTCAACTCCTCATTAGTGGATTCTCAAGTGTATGGAAATAGGTATTCATTGCTTAATTTTATTCTTTGAAACAGATTTTCATTTGTATGCAATGTGTGAAAAGATTGAAAGAGTCTTCACTGGATGAGGATGAAGAGTCTCTAGAACATCACTGATTGTGTTTGCTTAGCTTAGTTTCTTACTTACTTACTTTGACGTCTACTTTTTGTTATGTGTTCACTTGGTATAGACAGTTATTACATACTTTAAAATTTCATCTTTTTAATAGTATGACACTTTCCATTTATTACTTTGATATATATTTTTCATCAATCGGTTGATGTTTTGATTGTGAACATCTTTTATTTGAAACTTGGGATGAAAAAGAAAATCAGAACGTATATTTTTTTTTAAAAAAAAACACATTATAAAATATATGTATTCAGATTTCCGATTCACAATTTAAAGAAACATAGGTTACATCAACACTTCAAGTGGATACTAAAATATATATTCAGATTCATAATTTAAAGAAACATAGGTTACATCAACACTACATAGCATAGGCTTGGCTGACACTAAATTTCCCCTTTTTTGATTTGGCACATGAAAAATGTTGCAACAGCTTCGTAGATGATTCTAATTTGCTTCTAGCTTCGAAGCACACAAAATTCTTGTAGTGTTTCTAGGAGCAATGGATTAAGGTGCCTCATGTTTTGCTCATTGCTTAATGTACTTCTGTTGTTCTCCCATGATATAACTATCCTCTTGCAATGGCCATACGCCCTCGCTTCCGTGCTTGATATCCTTCCGTCGAGTCTCTTCGTCTCCTCTTCACCTCCTTCCACTCCTTGAAGCTAGAACAGAAATTAAACTCACTTTCGTTGACGGAAAATTCAAATCACTTCTATGCTGTTATTTAGTCTTACATTATGAGCATAATTGATTTTAGAACATGAGTCATGAAAAAACAAAATAATAATGCTATCAACCGTATATTATGTTAGTGTGGGATTTCCCCTATTGGTGAATCAGGTAAAAAAAAAAAAAAACTAACCTTGTACCGACTATGTTAATTGTATGTGTACTTTTTAGTAAGTAATTATAGTAACCTTGTGTATAAGAGAAACATTAGCTTGTTTTAATGTAATCTACTATCAATAGTTAAGTTGTAACATGAAAGAAAGAGTTAAACTGAAGATGGAAAGTTAGAAAATGTAACTGCAAAGTGGACCATAACTAACATTTACGGCTTTCATGCCACAGATAATGGTTTAACAGATAGATTGTTTTAATCTAAAATTGCAGGATACAAAACAAACAGATAGCTGGTTTTCTTGAACCATATGTCATACTGTTAAGAAAATGCACTTTGATACAATCAACCTGATAGCATGTCTATTCTAACACAGAAAATTTATTGTACGTAGTTATGATTGCATATGATGTTACTATATATAAATTGAATATGAATGTTGAAAAACTTACTAATTAAAGATTTTGAAAGACCTCTTTGAAGACAACATTAGTGGTAGTGTTTAGTGGTTGTCTTTCATCATCATGTATTAAGATCTTGAGACCCTGCTTGCTCTTAACTCTGGAAATTGCCACATATAGCTGGCCATGGCTAAACACCGGTCTAGGCAAGTATAGCCCAACATAGTCGAGAGATTGACCTTGTGATTTATTAATTGTCATAGCATATGAGACAATTATAGGAAATTGTCTCCTAATAAGCTTGAATGGCCATGGTGATTGAGACAGAGAGCTGGAAATTTGTGGAATGTAGATAATGCTTCCAATATTCTTCCCATAGACGATCTTTGCTTCTAGCACATGATTTGCTACCCTTGTGACAATTAATCTAGTTCCATTACACAACCCTTCTAATTGGTCTAAATTTCTCAAGAGCATTATTGGAGTACCAACCTTGAGTTTGATTTTGTGATTAGGAAGACCCGATGCCGTTAGTGAGCTCAAAAACTCTGGGGTAAATTCTTCAAATGCTTCATTGGTATTGGCTTCTAACTGATCTATAGAATCTGAACTCAAATACACCATTTCCTCACCTATATTGTAGCATGGTATATTTCAAAGAACATAATAAATATTGAACAAAAGAAGGATGGAAAATAAGTAAACTTTGTGAATCAAGTAGTACCTGGAATCAATCCTAGGACATATTCATTTATTTGATCGATAACTTCAATTGTTGATGCTAAAATTGCCCTAGATTGCCAAAAATCTTCATTCTTATAATTTTTCATTAAATTTGGATATGTACTTCTCACAATTGCATGAATAGGATCGTCAAAATTGGTAATCAATAATTCACTTGGAATCTCTATCTCAGCATTACCATCATTTGGCTCAGAAATCTTGCCATCGCCAATGTTTAATATCCATTGTGAGAACTCGTTGAGTTCCGCTGCATCAGAACTTTGTGCGCAAGTTTGGAAACGCATATTTTTTGTTAGAGTTAGCACTTGACAATGATCCCAAATATATGATGCATTAATTGTTGCATGGACGATGTCAGAACGACTTCCTCTTGGAATGACAGGTAGAATTTGTCTAAAGTCTCCCCCAAAAACTACTATTTTTCCTCCAAATATTGAAGTGCTTGAACTCATTATGTCTTTAAGAGTTTTGTCTAGTGCTTCAAAGCAAAATTTATGGGCCATTGGAGCTTCATCCCATATTATGAGTTTTGTTAGTTTCAGTAGCTCCGCAATTTCACTTCCTTTTTCTATATTGCATGTCGAGCAATCAAATGCAGGAATAGGAATTTTAAACTCTGAATGTGCTGTTCTTCCTCCTGGTAATAAAAGTGATGCTATTCCACTTGATGCCACAGTCAACACAATATGACATTGAGAACGTATGGCTGATGCTAAAGTTCTCCACATGAAAGTTTTTCCAGTTCCACCATGACCATGTAGGAAAAATACTCCTCCCTTTTGGTTGTTGACTGCTTGCATAATTGTTTCAAATATTCCTCTTTGCTCATCTATAAAGAAATCAGATTCAATTTTTAAAACTTGGCACATCAACATTAGACAATTCGTATAGTGAATGGTTGTTTGTACAGTAAACGTAAATTAGATAACCTGTAAGAGAACTGAATAATTGTTGGAATTGTTGTTGTTGAATAGCTTGATCATAATCACATTCTTCATATATTAGTCTATTCCCTAATTGACTTGCAACATAACCTTTTGGATATGGCATTGATGGATATTCCTTCAAACTTCTTCTGTTTGTTTGCATATGTTTCTCAATCTCAAGCAAAGATAAATTTTGTATCTCTTCAGAAGTAAGTTGCAAGTCTAAATATAAGATAAACCCATATTCAATAAGTATTGGTTATGAAGTACATAAATTGTTTGATCTATGAAATAAGGTTACTGAACCATACCTTGATTAGCTGTCAATTTTCTCTGATCATAAAGTATCCCATCAGACAACAATTTCCAAGTTTGATTCCACACATGGTCTGGTTTATTAATGGTACACGATAGGAGCATCGTGATAAATAACTTCCTTAAGTACTTTCCAGAACCCCACACATTTGCCTCTTTTATGGTCTCTATATGTTTTCTATCATCTTCAAGGAAACCCATTGCAAAACATGCTTCTCTGAAAGTTTTATATTGGACATGGGCAACAGTTTTAATATCTTCATAGCTAACAGGTCCTTTTACAGCAGTAAGCATCATTCTTAAGTAAAAAAGTTCTCCAGTACTTGGAGGAACCCAAATTAGCCTTCCAATAGTATAACCTTTCGTACGCGATTTCCATGACCTTTTCCTCTTATCATATGCAAATTTAGAAACAAACTGACCATACGTCAAATTCTTGGCTTGAGGATAAATCTTGTTTGCTTGCATCCAAGATGTAAACATTGATTCAGTGACACTTGGCTTCAACAGGACATCATCAATATGCTCATAATCGTTAAAGTAGACCGGTTGTTCGCCTGGAATATGAAAGAACAACCTTTCAACTGCTGGCTTCCGACCATGTATTGGAAATGAAAAAATTCTCCAACATGCTTCACCTGGTGATACATACCTACAATCAAAGTATTGTTTGATCTCATCAACGTTACCACTTTGAGTTGAATCTCTGTCTTGTGTTGGATCAACAACGGCTGTTATCCTATCACAACCTTTATTTATGTGCTTGAATAAGTACTTAATTGATGCACTTTTGCTACACGATTCCACATTGATATGTGCTTGGTACTTCATTAGCAACGTAGGATTATATGGTACAATATGTTTGTTACTGAGTGAAACTCCATTCTTGACAATTGTATTACCATTGTCTCTTCGTCTATACACGGGATAACCTTCTTTGTCAACAGTTGTTGAGTTCTGATACTTCTTAGGGTAATATTTTTTGCATTTCCCATCTTTCATGCAAGGTGATGATTTATGAGATAAACCACATGGACCATGGATCATATGACTTTTAACCAAATTATGTAACTCTTTCTCATGTTCCTGATTGGGTATCTCTGCTGAAATGATCTTGTCAATATCACCAGGAGTGGGGAGCTTATTAGATGGATGTAGAAATATAAGTATGTGTGCATGTGGCAATCCCCTCTTTTGAAACTCAACAGTGTATATATCTGAAAGTGAAGTTTATTAATTTATATAAATTTGCAATGCTTGTAGATAAATAAATATATGTATGTTGTGTGCATTAATAATAAACTTACATGCAAGAACTTTCCCAAGCATATTTTTCTTGGTCAAATCTGAAAGGAGCTCATCCAATTTCATTTTAAATACCCTTGATATTATATCAGGACGATCATGTGCTTTCAAATTTATCGATCCTAGCACTCTTTGTATTTCTGGCCAGTTGGGATTGCAGGTAAATGTAATGAAAAGGTCAGGAAAACCAACATGACTGCAAATTGCCATTCCGTCAAAATATAATTTATCCATGTATCTACGACTTCCCACATGTGTTGCAGGTAATATTACTCTTTTTCCTTTGTTTGACCCTTGAGTTTGAATTTGGTGATCAGTTTCATTCAGACTACAATACTTAGAGACTCGTAGTTTTGATTGATTTTTCCTCAGCCATTCGAGTCTTTCAGACTCCAACATGGTGAATCCATCAACTAAAAACTGTTGGTATAGTTTTCTTGAACATAATAAAGTTTGGCCTTCCTCTGTTCTGGATTGAATTCTAAAAGCAAACCATTCTCTTATAGTCAGCCAATTTCTTTTATTGCTCTTAGAACTTTCTCTATCTCTATGAGCCACACCACGTCGATAGCCATCCTCGCCATAAGGAAAAATTAAGGGATATTGGTACGCCAGGTAGCTTGCGTGAAATTCATCTATTCTCTGAAGTTTGCCACGTTGAGTCTCTATTATTATATCTCTTTTTGAAGCAGTGTCGACATCACCAACAATAAGAGCAGCTACCTCAGACACAGTGGGTTGATTGTTAATTCTACCATCAGTAAACCTCTCAGAAATCAACCTTAGCTTCAAGTTGTTCACATTACCTTGATTCAATCTTTCTCTGACCATCCGAAAAGACTTCGTATGTGTATTATGCTGATAAAGCATTTCGGACAATTTGCAAACAATATCTGGATCAATGTTCTTATTGTTCCTGTAGATCAAATCAGTAAAAGAGGTTAACTGTAAAGAATGATTAAAATATAAAGCTTATGAATAAACTTTATGATAAACATGAATGCACATACCTAAACCCTTGAAGTCTGTTTTGTATTTCATTTTCTGTATCATGAATGTATAGTTGTGCAAATTTTGGTGATTGTCCTGGCATAGGCAATAAACTTCCTATTCTATGACATGGTTGACCTTGTATTTTGATTATTGGTGGCCCTCTGCCATTATTGATTTTGTTATCCAACTTTACTCCTGGTGAAGTGAATGCGAACATCATGTTATAAACTCTTATGTGCTGCTGAAAGTTCTTGCTTACTGATGAATCACGGTCAAATAACAGACGCTGAAGCAATGGAGGTGGTGATTTCAAGAGTGGAAGTTGAACCTTTCCATTTCCACAACATAGTTGATACTTAGGATTTGCAGAATGACTATGTTTTTTCATTCTCTCTTGGTACCACATTTTTGCTCCACAATACTGACATTCAATGAGTGGATCACCATGATCATAATAACCTATAAAGAATAACACCAAAATAAATCAACTATACAATTGTATTATTGTGCACTTTATATTGATAGTTTTAAACTACCTTCAGTAAGAATGCCATAATCCATAACTTTAGTATTTGTATGTGTTTCTTCTTCATCAAGACTTGAGTAACTATCATCACTTGAACCTGAAGGTATTATTATATTTTTACACTGGATCAGTACAAAAGTAGAAACATGCACCTATTTTATTAAGAATGTTACACGCTGTTGTTATTATTACCTTCAGAGGAATCATAGTTGACATGTGTATCTGTACTTGAAGTATTCAAACTTGTAGCAGTTGGGAGATTAAGGTTTGATGAAGATGATGCAACATTTGTATTCATATCTCCAAACTTGCTCATAAGATTGACACTCACAGAATTAATACCAGCCACAGTTTTCATCCTCTGATATGGTTGTTGGCTAGTATATGGTTGAGTATACATTTGAGTATTAGAGTTGGTGTTCCAGTTAGAATTCTGATCGAGATGAATCTTCTGATTCAGCATTTGATAATATTTTTCAAATCGTGAAGTGCTTTGAGTTTGAAATAACTTTGGCTGAGTCTTTTTTTGATTTGGACTGCTTTTTCGATGCACTGTCTTTTGTTTCTTTGCACTTCTTTGTTGCAGGAATGTCTTTCTTCTCAAACGTGCTTTTGCTGCAGTAGTTTCTTTCGACTCCTTTCTTGCAGGAATGTCTTTCTTCCCAAACATGCGGTATGGATCCATTGTTTGGAGAATTTGTTTGTAAAACTAGTAATTGGTTGAATGATGAAGTGATTAGTGTAATAGAGAGATGTCAAATGGAATGAAGAAAGATTCAGTAGTTAGGATCATAGAGTTGTGAACATACCTGTGTTTTAGCAACAGATTCTGAATAGGCTGTTTGGGAAGCTCACATTGATTGCAATTACCAATTAGTGATATGCTCTGATTGTATATGTTGAGTAAAGAAACTTATCTTTTTGAAAGCTAAATAAAGTTACCATGAAGTTCCACTATTATGTTTCATGTATTCATAGCTACTAATTAAAGGCATGACTAATCTGAGAGGTCTCGGGTTCGAGTCCCACTAGTATTATAAGAGAAAGGTAATTGTAAATACATTTATTGGTGCTTTTTGAGCCATAAAGTCTTATCTGCTTTGGAACGAGGCATTGCACTAAAATTCTCACCTATAATTAAAGGCATGACTTTTTTAATGCCTACTGTTGCTCCGTGATACATACTCCTAGAGACTTTCACATAGATTCTCACACATATTATGGAGTTGATTTCATGCAAAGAATCTTTTGTGATGCTGCTCAAATGCAGAGATTCTCCAACACTTCTCAATTCTCATTATTACTTACTCCCATGGATGAATGCTATATTTGTAAAAGAAAAAAATGAAAAAAATGTATGAAATATTCGACCATGAAAATCTAAAGCTCCGAAGTACATGCCATAAAAAAAGCACTATAAACAACATGTGATACGCGTTATGAAAAATGGACACTCTTCGAATTGAGTATGTCTCGGTGTCGGACACACGTTACTCTCTGTCGCCAACACATATAATTACATTGAATTACATGATTTTCTTAAATTATTATCAATGTTGATGTGTAATGTCTGTATCATGTTCGGTGTCTGTGTCTATATTCATGGTTCATAAGATACGCGCCATGTGACGTATTCATGCAACTTTCAAATTGGATAAATACAAATTGCTATACTGCAAAACTTGACAATACAACTTTAAGAAACTCACGGACTCACGGGTTGGTTCTGTTCAAGATGCTCTCAATCGTTTTCTTGAAGAAATTAAAAAACTTGTATTTAATCTGAGGTTAATGTCTATGGTAATATTCTCCGTCTAACAAAAATCGTCAAATTATGTCCTTTTAGATAAACTAAAGAGAAGTTATAAATGAAAGAAAGATAATAACATTGTTACCACATAACTATCAGGAGGAATACTATTCTCATCACAAGCATAAATAAATAGTGTTTGAGATCACATCACTATCTGGCGTCTTGCCATGACAGACTCATTTGATAGACATGAAGAATTGAGAGACCCTTTTGCTATTTCAAAAAATTCAAGGACGAAGTTGACCATGATCACAATTCAAAGACAAATACTGAGACTTTAATCAAATCTGATTTTCATAGGGACTATAGCTGCATGCATGAGAATGTAATAAGAACTAATGAAATAATTAAAATTAAGTAAAGATTACACTTAAAAAGTCTCCATTTTGTAGTGACAAGAACATATTTAACACTTAATTTGGTTAGATTGAACAAAAAGGTAAATCAACACTGTTGGAAGAGTTTTTTTTTTTCTTTTAAAAAATATAACAATTCCAGTTTGAAACTAAAGGAACATAAAAAATGCCAGAAACTGAAAATCATATCACCCATTAGGTTGGACTGTGGATTTGAATAAATTGTCTTTCAAGAATTCCAGTATACATACTCCCACCATCTCATATAACATATCTGTCATTGAACTAATATAGACTTATTATCTTAGTAGCTAAATAGAAATACTAATTAATGAATCATAAGGGAAAAAAGGTAAAGACTGAGTTTGAGACAGAAAATACGTTGTGGATGAGTAGCTTTTCAAATCAGTAAAAATAAATCCATGTGCATAATTTGGAAGAATAACATAATTCTGTTCGTAATATCAGACTTACATTACATTGAATAGGATATGCAAATATCTATGTAACAACAGGAATAAACATTCTAAGAGCCTAGCTGACAACATAATGAGAAAGCGAACAAAAGCATCATTTGGATTGTTCAAAGAAATACATTCAGATGGAGATATATGACATAAGCCGAGTATCGACTCATTTGCTATCAGTAGGAAGTTGAAGTTCACTAATACTCAAGATTCTTATAAACCTGGAGGAAATATATTTAGAGCTTGACTTCGACATCAACACCAGCAGGAAGATCAAGCTGCATAAGAGAATCTATTGTTTGTGCTGTTGGAAAGAGAATATCAATGACACGCTGATGAGTTCTGATCTCGAAATGGAACCGAGCATCCTTGTGTACGTGTGGAGATTTAAGGACACAGTGAATTCGTTTCTTGGTTGGTAAAGGAACAGGACCCATTGTTTTTGCATTGGTAGTTCTTGCTGCATCCAATATCTGTTTGCAAGAATCCTCTATCAAGGGGACCAAGTAAGATCTAAGCTTGATTCTGATTTTCTGCTTCGGTGCCATCTAAAAATGGGAAGAAACAAAATTATCAGATGCTTTGGTTTTATGAGAGTCCATGGAATATGATAAGTTATAGGTCAAAACAGTAAATTCTACATAAAAATCATCAATTAATTCATGCATGTGTTGCATGATTCAAAACTACAGCAAAATTGTCAAATACATGCATCACAAGTCATTAATAATACGGAGACCAATGTAACCTAGAACTGAAACTATGCCATACTTTTGACAAGAGGGAATATCTTTCACTGCTGAGTAACTGTCCAGCATCAATAACCTATTACTCGACTTACCAAACATAATTTACAAAATGAGTGTATGTTTGAATTGACAGCGAGTTAGACAAAATCACACCGACACCATGATTTTGTTGAAGCTCTAAAGTGTAACTTTTGGCAAAATTGCAGTGAGCCACTGTGATTTTGCTATATTCACAGCTAATCCAAAGATGCACTAAAATGTCCCATAATTTCATTGCTATTACATATTAAATGACTGAAAATGGAATTTGAGCACCACATAGGAAGCCTCCAAAAGCAAACAAATATAAACCAACTGTTGAAAATAGCAAATCAATCAACGTACCATGTCTGCATCATCCCCAATGCTAATTTTTGACGTGCTTGGAGTCTCCAAGTCATCAACCTAAAAACACCAAGACATTTTTATCACAAAGAGACCAATTGAATTGAGTTAAAACATTCAGAAAAATGTAGGCCAATCTAAACCGTAACATTGCTGAATCCAGTGAAATTCATATTCACTAACCATCCTTAATAACCAACATATTAAACTACAAATAATTGACACAACATTGCCGTAAATAATTTTCATTTCCCCTTTTCACAGTCTCCAAAAACCTTAAATTCTGCAAATTCAACCCCCACTGTTTTTCATATGTTCAACTAATACATTTTATAAAAATAATTAACTGCATTGAGAAAATTCCTAGTTACTCATTACCTAAATTTTCTTAGTGTTCTTAGTGAATGTTTGGTTCCACTTTTACCTGAGCTAAAACTGATTCTAAAGGTGTAAAATTGATTTTGACATGATTGAATGTTTTCAAGTATAATTGTTGTCACAAAAAACTTTAATTGATCTTGCCTCCAAAATCATACTAACTTGAAGCTAGAATTTGAAGGTTTTACCTCTACAATTGATTTTTAGCCTCAAATTCATCGCTTTTATGTGAATCTATCCAAACACAAATCAGATTGCATTTCCACTTTTAGATAAGCCGAAATTGATTCTGAGGTAAACTGATTTAGATATGTTTGGTAAAATTGATTTTACAAACTAAAAATTGGAGCTTTTAATTCTAAAATTGAATTTTACACTCAATTTTGTTGTTCAAAATGCATTGAAACACACAAATCAAATTATTCATAATCAATTTTTATTACTACAGAACCAACCAATTAAACAAAAATCAACATTCATCACTGCAAAACCAAACACAATACAAACATGAATGAAAATGAAGAAAAGGGCAAAAATGTAAAACAACAAACCATCTTGGGTTACCTCAGAATTCAAAACTTCAGGAGCAGCATGAACAACAGTTGATAACTGAAGAGGTTTCGCGTTTGTAATTCTCAACGTGTTACCAGAAACAAAGCATAGAGATTGAAGCTTTGCCTTTGAAGATAACAAAGATGAAGAATTGGAGGATAGAGAAAGAGAAGGAATGAATGTTGCTGAGAGAGAAGAAACTGCCATTGAAACAAACTCTCTGAAGCGAAAGAAAGATTGTGTTGTGAATATGAAGATTAAGAATTATCTCTTGTTTTATTTTCATTTTTCTATTTTTTTTCATTTTTTTATTTGATTTTATTTTGTTTATGGGCTTTGAATTTCTAGGCCTTTCGGAAATGCTACCTCCACCCCATCGGTTTAGTACCCACACTCCAACAATCTATGTGAAATCAATTTTAAGGTGCACAGGTGAGATCAACGATGAAATTAATTATTTATTTTGACTGGACTATATATTAACATAGATAATTTGACATCAACATTTGATCAGGAAGAAGAGAAGAACCCATAGAGGCTAACATAATAAGTAAAGCTTAAATGCATAGTCTTACAATAAGAATGTATACCAGAGAATATAAAAGTCTAAAATACATTTACTAATAAGTAATAACTATATTATCTAATATCTTCTCTCAAACTTATGATGCATTAGACCATTTACAATGGTTAATACCATTCAACAATACTCAACACCCACTTTTTCAATTCCCAACACTCCACATCATTTTCTCTCTCTTAATTCAACACTCATTCAACTTTTACCCTCTCCAATGGTTTTTTCATTCAACACTCTACCCCACCACCTTTTATTTCTTATTCTTATTTAATTTTATATTTTTGTTTTTATTTTTATAATTACATAAAATTACAATTATCGATTATAATTAAATTAAAATAAAAAAACACTTAACA
>Ga0228711_1002594_pt1 | contig 27899 bp, 18 predicted proteins | sample MedpolnodulmetaG_2_FD_177996 | JGI IMG/M metagenome (GOLD analysis project Ga0228711, IMG submission 177996) | Root nodule microbial communities from Medicago polymorpha collected in Santa Monica, California, United States - brown nodules | ecosystem: Host-associated > Plants > Roots > Nodule... | reverse complement strand
ACTTAAGACTATCACATAATATCATCAAATCTATTTGCATGTTAAAGATGCCAACGATAAAATAGTACCCGTAAGTCCAAGATGTTGCAAGCATTACTAGATGAATTACTATTGATCATTAATTAGTAATCAACAATTTAAAAATGAATCAAACCTTAAAATCAAAATTAACTTTTTCAAAAAAGTCAGTTTTCTGACTGCACCATAGAAGCTCCCTTTCTATAAATGTAATATTGATGCATATTTAGCTTTAGTATAGGCATTTGTGATCACTGTGGTAATTTTATTTGATCAAGAACAGTTTGAAACCTTTATTGCGTATCTATTCTTGAAGGTGAAACTACATGTCTCCTTAAAGCTCTCCAATGGGTCATAGAACTAAGCCTACAAAATGCCTTTTTTGAGTTAGATAATTAGAGGATGTTAATTGTCTTTATGACCCTCTTGATCATATCTCTCAGTTGGGTGCTATTTTTAATTATGATAAGTTCCTTCTTAGTTCTTTTACAAACTACGGTGTTGGTTTTGTTAGGCGATTAATAAATCGTGTAACTCATTCTTTAGCAAGGGCGACAACATTTACAACTAATTCCAATGGTTTTTATCACCCGCCACTTGGTATTTCCCTTTCGATTTTGATGATTTCTCCAAGTAAACTATCTACAACTAAACAATCCAATGAACTAGCAGAATATTCAAACACATGAACGATTTGTTCTCTTAATTTTCAAAAGCATGATGAGATAAATTCGGCTATAATATAACAAATGGGAGAGTTGTGGCCGAAACTAAAGTCATCATAGAACTCTAAAATAGAAGTTAGTTTATTTGAGTACAATTGAAATTGGTAATTAACATGAAAGCAAACCTTTACTACCAACCTAGCTACAAACAAACTTCAAAGTTAACCTTAACAAAACAAAACATAGTAGTAGAATGCACAGAGTGCTCTAATATTCAAGCTTAAAAGGCAAATAATTTGTAAATTTAGAAATTTGAGCTTAAAATTTAGGGAAGAAATTGAATCCTCTTAAACTCTGACTTATAAATTTGTTCAATATGTAACATTTTTAACCATTTTTTTTGTGCCTCTAAAAAATCCGTACACCCTAAATATGCTTAAAGTTACCACTAATCGCATTTCAATATAATTTCATGATGAAGTGCATATTCAATAATCATGTCCCAAAACTTACATCATCAAATGCTGGCATCGCGGCAGTACTGCAAATCTAGGGAAAAATTGAGAGTTGGCTGGGTCAAATGTAAGACCGGTGCTCCATTTTCTTGGTATGCAGTAGGCACTAGTCTAGGTGTGTGTCTCTAAGTTGAACATGAACTTAATTCATGCCAAGACGATTTCTTATAACAAGCATTCTATGTACATGAATGTGAGCTTTTGGGGGTAGTGGCATGCAATTTATTAGATACTACAATTGCAATTACAAAATGTTATCTTTAAATTTGATTCTCAAAGGGTAATGGATAGCATAAACCGCCCACGAGTTGATGAATGTCATCTCTTGTTTTATTTAACACAACAAGATTGTTTTTGTAAAGAGGTAAATGAATAGAGACACTCATAAACTTGTTAGAGAGGCTACATCTCAGTCTTGTTCTCACATGTGGCATTCTTGAGCTAAAGAGACAGAATAGTATTTTTATTGGAACCAGTGAGTGCCATCCTCCAAATACGCGACCATCAAATGTATAGATATGTGGTAGCGAAAACCTAATAACACCTTCCCTTGTAAATGAATATCAAATGCAATAGAAAAGACTAAAGAGCACGTATATGAAATGATAAATATCTCTTTCAATTTAACTAGAGATTCTGTGTTTGAATGCGGCGGTGTCAACGATTTGTTTTTCTTTGTAGGCCGTAATAGACTTGGACAGTGTGGGTAGCATTTTAAAACTTCCCTAAATTAATACAGGAAACTGGAGGGTTAATCAAGTGTTCCTAAACATTCCTTTGTTAATTTGTCACAATAGAAAAATATTCTCTTTATCTTCAAGGGTTTTGTCTAGTGATAGGAAAACCTAGCTTAGATCCAAGAGGCCACGAGTTGATCTATGTTAGTGTCTTGGAAAGGAGGTAATTGTGCCTTGAAAATTGCTCTTCTAAAAAAAAAAACGCTCACTCTCATACAAACTGACCAGAATGCCCCCCGTGAGTTTACTCACGCATGTGTTAAATCCAACGTGACTTAAGCACGTTCGCTACCAATGTGAGTTGACTCACACAGGTTATAGCCCAGCGTGAGTGAACTCATGTAGGTTATAACCTCAGCGTGAGTTAACTCATGTAGGTTATATTTCAGCTTATCGAATGTGAGTTGACTTACGCGCGGAGTATTTCGGTCAGTTTGTATGGGAGTGAGCATTTTTTGTTGGGAGAAGAGCAATTTTCTTATACCTTTTTTGGTTAACGTTCTTTCAATTCAAAGACCTTTCTTACTTTGTATTGGGGCATATTCCCTCATCTTATATAAGCAACAAAAAAAAAAAAACTTTTCATATGACATTAATCAATAGAGTGAAATTAATTTACGTTGAATGATATATTTTAGAATAGACATCAATCAATAGAGTGAAAGTAAATTATATATTTTTTTTTTAGGAAAGTAAATTATATATAGACATCAATCAATAGAGTTGAATGATTTTTTTTTTTTTTTTTATCTTTCTATTTACTATACCGTCATGTTGAGTTCATTAGAAGCAAGCAAACCGACAATACCACTTCAAAATCAAAATTAAAGATCGAGTCATTTGATTTTATTTTTTTTATTTTGTTTTGGTATTGCAATTGCTGATCAAAAAAGTCACTTTTTTTAATCACAACGATGGCACCTTATGGGTCGTCTTATTAATGTTACATTAACACATCCATATATCATGTCAACATTTTCCGTTAATTCATGCATTGTCCTCGTCAACCATGCATTACTTTTACTACTCGTCTCTTTTGCTACCTAAGTCCACACAAACTCAACTTTCTTCCTTCTCTAGACACTTGTTCTTCATCCTCCATTTTACTCTCTTCTACCTCCGTAACAAGAAGATAACATCATCAACCATTTTTTGTATTGTAAGCTTCCAAACTTCATTTTCATTTTCATATATTACTTCATCATTCACTTTCCATACTTCAATCTATCATTTCAATTTTGCTTCTTCAATTATAATCTATTCATTACTTCATGATTCATTTGTTAGTTAGAGCTAATAAATGTGTCAACATTGATTTACCCCTGTTTATAATAAATGCTATGTATTCTTCTTCATCATGTTTCTTTAGTTGATTCGAGGCTTAGAGCTAATAAATTTGTATATGCTGAAACGTTTACTCCTGTTTATATTGTCATTGTTCTTCGTGTCTATCCTTTATGTCTGCTTCTGGAACTGTAATGTATTACTTAATGATTCAGTTCACCTATAAATTTTTCAATTGAAGAAGCTTCTTGTTTATTTATTTGTTTTATTTTTCTTCCCAGGATTTTTTTCTTCCATTTTCTATACTTGATTAATAATGGATTTTGAGGCTTCTGATAAGCGAAACTTTTGTGTTGGTGATGATGATGGGAACTTAGATGTTAAATGGATCAATTCGTGTGAGAAAAAAACATCCCATTCAGATGTGATGAGGGAACCTGTTTCTTGTCGGGACTTTGAATCTGAACATGATGTTGATGATGTTCCTTTGTCACCAAGGTTTTCTCTGATTTCGAGTCTGGGAACATGTAGTAGTAAACGTGATCTTTCTGTTAAGACGACGGATATTAGTATTACTACACTGCCAGTTAAGAGGCTGTTTGATAACAGCAATTCCTTGCACATTTCTGTTAAGAAATTGAAGGTTTCACCATATTATGATCGAAACGAAGACAAAAATGATATTCCGTCGTCGAATAGAACTGGAAGGTTGGGAAAATCAGCTGATAAATCATTTTCCTGGCTGAAGAAAGAAGTTAAATTAGTAGAAAAATTGTTTAAGAAATGCAAAAGGAAGAGGAAAGTAGAAGAGAAGAGATTGCAGTCCATAAAGAGAGATATTGAAGACTGCTGGAAAGAACTTGGAAAAAAGAAGAAGCAAGTTATTTGTGTTAGAAGACTTAATGAAATTCACAACAATATGCTGGGAAAAGTTGAAAGGAAGGAAGAGGAACTCAAGGCTCTTACCCAAAAAGTTGCCGAATGTAATATGGAACTTGAGTCCAAAGAGAAAGAGCTTGATGCAATGAAAATATTAGTTAGCGGACAAGCAGAAATTTTGGAGTCGGAAAGGAAGAAGTTACTAAAGGTAATGTCAATCAGGCAGAATGATCCACGTGCTCAAATGGAAGACTTCAAGTCAATGAAGAAGCGTTTTGAAGGTCAGGTTAAGGAACTTGAGTCAAAAGAGAAGCAAGTTGAAGGACGGGCAATGGAGCTAAACTCAAAAGAGATGCAACTTGAAGTCCGGGAGAATGAGTTTAAATCAAAACTTGAGAACTTTGAAGGCCAAGAGAAGGAGCTTGTATCAAAACAGAAGCATTTTGAAAGCCGGTTGAAAGGAGAAGCACTTAGAAGAACGAGTAAAGGCATCAGAATCAAGAGAGAAGCAGCTTGAAGGGCATGTGAAACAGTTCGAATCAAAGAAGGGGGAACTTGAATATTGTATAAATGAGATTGAATCAAAAAAGAAGCTTTTCAAAAACTGGGCAAAAGAGCTTGAATCAAAAAAGAAGGAAGTTGAAGGACGAGCAATGGAGCTAGAGTCAAAAGAGATGCAGCTTGAAGGCCGGAAGAAGGAGTTTGAGTCAAAAGAGGAGAAATTTGAAGGCCAGATGAAGGAGCTGGAATTTAAAATACAGCACTTTGAAAGCCAATTGAAGGAGTTAGAGTCAAAAGAGAACCAACTTGTAGGACGAGTGAAAGAGTTCAAATTCAAAGAGAAGGAACTGGTATCAAAACAGAAGCATATTGGAAGCCGAATGAAAAAACTTGATTCAAAAGAGAAGCAACATGAAGCCCGAGTGAAGGAGCATGAATTGAAAGCAAAAGAACTCGAAGGTCGAGTTAAGGAGCTCATATTAAAAAATAAGCACTTTGAAAGCCAAGTTGAGGATTTCAAATCAGAAGATAAGCAAAGTGAAGAACGGTGGAAAAAACTTGAGTCAAAAGAGAATCAGTTCAAAGTAAAGGTGCAGGAGCTTGAGTTAAAAGAGAAGCAGGTTGAAAGTAAACTTGTGTTTTTATCCATGACTAAGGTTTTATTATAATATATGCTACTGTGCTGCTAATGATTGATTAGTATTTTAAATTTTTCAAGTATTTGCTAATAATGTAATCTCTTGAGTTAAAATGTGGGTTTGATATCCTAACAAACCATTGAGGTTCACTTAGCAGTCCTATTTGTGCAACTCTTTCTAGTCATGTTTATGAACCAATCTAACACTATCTCCATTGATTGTTTGTAACTATTAGTATAATTCTTTCCTCTGTCACTCATACATTTCAATCTAGGAAAGGTTTTACATTCTCTCATAGTATATTTTTTTTTTAAAATCCTATTGTCACCTTCATTTAATGATGTTTCTATCAGTATGAGGGATCTAAACTATCTGGCTCTGCTATCTAAACATGCAGTTGCATCCTACCTGGACGACCAATTAAGTCCTACCATTGATGGAACAAGTTTGCAGTTGGACATGAGTGATAAAACTGATGGAGTTGAGTCACTTCGCAATGACATTTATGTTTATCTGCTAGAATCATCAGATCCATCAAAACTTGTTTTGGATATAATACAAAACCCCATTATTCCACTGTGTAAGAAGGGAGACAATGGTATGGTTATTGATGATAGCCACATCTACGTGCTGGAAGAACTGATGAGAATCTCACCAACTATTAAACCTTGTGTAAGAGAAGAAGCACTAAAACTAGCGCATGATTTGAGAGCTTACATGAGAGATTATACTGAAAATTCTTTGGCGGTTCTTGGTTTTTTGCTGCTTTTGTCAATTTATGGATTGCTTACTTCTTTCGATGAAGATGAAGTTTTGGAGCTTTTTGCATCGGTTGCTCAGCACAAGACAGCTATGGAGCTGTTTGAGACCCTGGGTTTTGCAAATAAAGTTTCTGGTATGTGACCAGTATCACTCCTTTTATCTTTATGCTTTGGTATGTTACATCATATCATATGATTATAAAATGCGTCAATATCTATTGTTACTTTTCATGCTGTTCTTATCTGCAGTTAGGATAAGGTTGCTATTGCTATTCATGATAAAATTTACAAGGTGTTAGTGCATAGAAAATGAAATACACTTGGAATATTCAGTCCAATCTGCTCAGTTTTTTGTTAATAAGAACTTATTTTATATCTGTTTTTTTCTGGTAAGTTTTGATGAAGTAAAATTTCTTGTTCCTTGCAGATTTTCTTAAAAATCTTATCAGGAGAAAGCAGTTTGTTGTAGCTGTTAGATTCAGTTGTGCGTATAACTTGGCTGACGAAAATCAATTAATTGATATGTTGCGAGAACACGTCCAGAATGCCAAACTGATTTGTGAGAGCAGCTGCAAGAAAACTAACTCCATTGAAATCAAGGTTCTTTTATTTTTTTTATTTAAATTCTATTCTATGAACCATTCCATTTTCATAGATATACCTATGCATGATAGTCATAAATAAATTTCTACGAACTTGAACTCAGGATAAGGCCAGAGATCAAGAAATTGCTTGTCTGGGAACTGTTCTACAATGCATTTCAGACAACAGTCTAGAATCAGAGGATCTGCTTCACAAGGAGATTCAATATCGTATTCTTGAGCTAACTCGAATAAAGGGAAATAGTTTTTTTTTAGTACTTAAACAGCTTAATGTAGAGAAATGTGGTAATGGAAATCTGCCAACATATATACACTACTTTTGTTGGGTACATATTCACGTGTAAATGTGTAAATGACTTTGAACACTAGTTTTTTTCCGACTCTTAGTAAAATATCTAATTGAAAAGAATGAAAACCCGTGAAAAATTAACAATATCTATATTTCTTAGCTCCCTGTGCTTTCACTGTCTTGCACTTTTTAAGTTTTCAATTTTAAGTTCGAACATTTTCGTATACAATTTCGTTATGCAGAAACGTTTTTATATACAAACTAGTACTTGTTTCTTACTCTATGCAACTTGTATTTTGAGTGTTTGATGCTCTTCATTTTTAAAAAAATATGGAGAACATAATTACTAAAATTTTAAATGTATAAAATCTTAATTATGTAACCACTTTTAAAAACATAGATTTTTATACACTCAACTATTGTAACCAACCAAACTGTCTATTGGATCCTAACCTTTAACACATACGTTGCGTTCATTTTTCTAAAACCAAATCAACCTCGACGTTTTATAATGTCATCATAGATGGAAAAAAAAAATCAAAATTTCATGGCGATTTAGGTTGGGATTAAATTCTTCCGATTTATTTTGACTAAATTATATTTTTGTTCCTTTAAATTCTTTTTATATTTTGCTTTGGTCTCTTAAGTTTGTTTTGTTTCATTTTGGTCTGTTAAGCTACAAACGTCATACAATTTAGTCTTTGAAGTGTTTTTATTTTTCATTTCATTTTAGTCCCTTAAGTTATGAACGTTGGACCCTTTGTCTTTTAAGTAACAAATAATAAGACATTTTGGTCTCTAGTAGAAAGGAAGAAAGTATTTAAGTTTGTACCATAAATGATCAAAATATCTAATATCTTTAAGTTAAGTAATCAAAATGAAACAAAAAACTTAAGAGTCTAATATTTATATATATTTTTTCTGTACAAACTAATATTTATATTTTAAATGGTCAATATGAAACGGAATAAAAAAACTTAAAGGAACAAAACAAAATTTATAATTGACTTAAGGGTCATGCAAAAATGATAGCCAATACCCCAAATACACAAGTTAAGAAATATATAATAGTATTACATTAAAAATTATACAATCAATTCCTCAGAAGCTTAAAAACTGTCATGTTCAATTTAAAATATTTTTCTCGAACCAAATCGAACCTGAACGTTTCAAAAGGAACTAAAATGTAAGTGTACACTTTGGCAATTATGTGATTCACAACCCTCGGACCTGCATGATATTTATTTTAGGCTAAATATGTCTCGCGTTTGTATAAGTTCAAGGTTTATAATAAATCAGTCGTTTAACATTAGAACTTTCTCGAGTTTAGATTATGGTGCGTTTGTTTAACTTATATTAATGGATTTCTGAGAATAAAATGATACATATATAAGTGTTATGTTTGTTACAAGTTTACTAAATTTTATTGCTGAGTATAAAATATTCGTGGGAATAAAGTTTCCATGAAGAGGAGAATAATCTCTATGTTTAAGGTTTATGAGAAATGAAAATATTATAATGTTAACCAAATATTTGTTTTCTAATAAAATTCACATCTTTTATATTCTAAGGAATGTTATTCCTAGGAATAAATTTTGTAAACTTAAAACAAACACACCCTTGGAAGAATAATATTTGTACAACCATTTTGTGACAATTCTCTCGTATTCGCATTATGTTCTTATCATCTTTCTTACTTTTTATTTCTATGTTATTTTTTACTAATAAGAAGAGAGAGAGAAAAAAAGTTGTCACAAAATTTATCACAAATGGTTGTATAAATATCACTACTCTTTATATTAAAAGATTATATTTATATTATATACAAAAGAATACATAACAAACCTAACCGACGCTCTCTTTTCTCCTTTTCAAACCCTAATTGTCGCTACTTTTTTTTTATCTACCGAAGAGAGATGATTTAAGGTCAATTTTGACGTAAAATTACCCCTCTGAATTGTTTTTGTTCCTTTTTAGTTAATAAGCGATTTTCATATATTTTCAATCTTATTTCATTTGTTTTTATGATTTCGTCGTCTTTGCATGACTATGTATGTTTTGATTACCCGTCTTTATGCAATATGTTTTTTTAGTTCTCGTCTTAGTGCAGTGTTTATTTGATCTATGTTGAAAGACTAGTTTTGAGCAAGTGTAGATACAATCAATAACTTTGGCGTCCTCAACGTAGCAGATTTGAAGACAAGAGTATTCTGGAGATTTGAATGTGGTCATATTCATATGCATGGGTACTCTGTCGTTTCATGCTATTAACATGATTGTTGTGAGTTTGTTCGTAAATTCATCCTTGTTGTTTTTAGTGACTTTGAATTTGTATTGTATCGACATACTCTATCAATTTGAATGAATGAGTATTGTTTATTTTTGTAAAAGTAAAATAAAGAGAGTGCATGATTATGGGCTCACTTCTTTACTTCTAATTATATATTCTTAAACAAATTGGTTATTATTGGTGTCATTCAAAAAGATAAGAATTTATATTATATTTGCTATGTTATTTTTTTCATTGAAATAAATAAGTATAGTTTGCTACGGTATGAAAGCAAAAAATATCTATACATATATTATATTCAAAATATAAATAATTTTATAAATTTAACAAAAACTATTGTTCTTAATTTAATTTATACGAATTAGCAGAATATAAATGGTAGGCAAACAGACACAGAGTATCCGTTTAAACGCTAATGGTTTAATATATATCATATACAAAAGTTATTCAATTAATTTAGAAAGTAAACTTTTTATAAATTAGATTCGTCGATAAATCAATTCTATAAAGTAAATTCAAAAAATAATTTTTTTGTATGGTTAGTTATTTAAATTGACCCTGTAATATATGTGAAGTCTAAAAAACAACCCAGTAAAATAAAAAACACATATTTTAACCCTGTAATTTGTGATTCTTATTATTTTTGACCCTATAATGTAGTTGAAGTCCAAAAAAGTTATTTTGATGTTGAATTTTTTTCATGATTTTTTTTTCAGGCATCTCTAGGACGTGAAAATATGAATTTACAAAAATAATTAAAAAATTTCAACTAAGGATGGATTAATTATGAATTTTTAAAGTGCCAAAAACCCAAAAAACAAAACAACGAAAACCCCAATTTAGGAATCGAATTTTGAGTTGATTGTTTGCAGAAACATCTATAGAAATACATAAAAAGGATCTGCTAAGTTTCGTAACATTTCAAAGACGTTTCAATTTATTTTTATTTTTCAACCAAAACGTGTAAAATTGCAATTTTGTTCCCAGTATACGTATACTCACGGGTCAAATTTCGTTCTCTAATTTTGAAGGCATGGTTAGAACATCATAAGAACCTTCACCATGAATTTTTAAATTTTTTAAACGAGATACGAATTAATTATGAATTGTTTAAGAAATTCATAATTATGGGAGTAAAAATTCATAATAAATTCGTCCCCCAGTCGGAAAAATCTAATTTTTTTTTGTGTGTAATGTCATGGTTTAATATTCTAAAGTGCTTGACAAAAATCATGAAAAAATTCAATCTCTACATCACTGTTTTGGACCATGCGTATATTATATGTTCAAAAATAAGAAGAATCTTAAATTACAAGGTTAAAATGTGTATTTCTAAGTGTAAAGTAACACTACAAACATATTCAAAGCAACAAAGATATAAAAGAAAGGAAAGAAAACAACACACCAATATTGTTTACTTAGTCCGGTCCAAATGACCTACTATGGGGAGAGATCAACTCTCTCTGATCCACTATGATGAGAGTAATACATAGAAGTTACAAGGTATTTTTTTAAAAGCTCACAAAGAACAAATCATAATTTCTACCCATTTTTCAAGTCACCGAGACTCATAAATGAATCATAAGAGAAAACACTAAATGAAGCTTTTTGATCCTTCTTAAAATGAAATCTCACTACCCAATGTGTTCACTAATGTTTTCCAACTCAAAAGAACCTCTCACCAAAGACACTCAACCCTAAAGTTACATCCTTTGATTTACTAAGTTTCTCTCTTTTGAAGCTCTCATCAAAAAATAAACTGTGAATGATTATATAATGCACAAAACAATACTATCAAAATCGTGTCACGATTTGCCATAATATTATTGCAATGAAATTAGTACACAATACAATACTACAAACTTATTATAAAATTGCGTCACGTTTTACACATTGCGCCACGATTTTCTGCTAGTAGCTTCTTCCAAGTTCAACCTCAAAAATCGTGTCACAGTTAGAAATCGTGTCACAATTGTTAACTTGCAAGACACTGCATAAATTTAAAGTCTTTCATATATATGAGAGACAAAAAATGTCTTCTTATTTATAACTTAAGTAACCAAAATGTTCGACTTTCATGACTTAGGTTAGATGACCAAAATAAAACAAAAATATTGTTAAAAAAAACATAAAGAAATCAAATTATATAACATAACACTTTTAATTTAAGGGACCAAAATAAAATAAACTAGACTTAAGAAACCAAAAGCAAAACTTAAAAGGACAAGAGTATAATTTAGTTTTTTTTTGTCCTTATCCTTAACAGCCCTTGGTCAGTTCTCAACAACTTGACGGGGAAGTTAATTTGGCATTCTAGAGTCAGATTTGTGGGGCCCACAGTAAGATACGCCTTGAGTCCCAAAACAAAGCTATCAACTCAACACTCTTTTCCTTTTCATTTCCTTCCTTCCTTCATTTGTTATTTTCTCACTCTACTCTCTAAAATACCAAACAAATTCTACAAACTCTTCACCTTCTTCATTTTCCATTTTTCTCCTCTCTTCAATCATCAACCTTCTAATTCTAACTTGTGAGCATCATCTCAACTTTAACTAATTTTTTTTTTTCCATTTTTTTTTTGTTTCTCTATTTCACATTTATATTTTCATGTCTTTCTTCACAAAATCAACAACATGCAATGTTAGATTATAGCTCATAAATCATCTCTATGTATATTTATATATCTTCAAATGTTAACCCCTGTTTCTATTGCTTGATTGTTTCATTTTTATTCTGAAACTGCTATGTGTATTTATATCTTCAAACTTTAAAAGTTTACATTTTTTTTACATGGGTATTGTTTTCTGATTATTAAAACTTCAAATGTCTATTTTCTGGGTTTTTTAATTTCATGCTCTTTCTCAACAAAATCAATATCATGCAATGTTAGACCTACTAAATGTGTTTTTATATGTTCAACCTTGATAAAGTTTACATTTTTTTCACATGGGTATTGTTTTCTGATTAAAGCTTGAAATGTCTATTTTTTAGGTGTTTATCGTTTGATTAAGATTTTACTTCTGGAAATGATATGTATTATTATTTGATGATTTAGTTTAACCTACAAATTATTAAATTGAAGAAGCTGGTTGTTTATTTATTTTATTTTTATATTTCTTCCACGGATTTAATTTGGTGTTTGTAATTTCTGAAGCTTTCAAGTTTCAACTGTTGAATGATGGATGTTGAGGCTTCTGATACGCCGAAAATTTGTGGTGGTGGTGATGATGATGTGAAGAAGGAACCTGTTTCTTGTCAAGCCTTTGATTCATGTTTTAGAACATGTAGTAGTAAACATGATACTGCTACACTTCCAGTTAAGAGGCTGTTTGATGACAGCGATTCATTCGATATTTCTGTTAAGAAATCAAAAGCGCAACCATATGATGATCACGGCAAAGATGGAGATGGTATTCCTTCGTCTAGTATGACTAAAAGGCAGGGCAAATCTACTAATGAATCATTTTCCTCGCTGATGAATGAACCTGCATTGGCACAAAAGTCGTTTAAGAAATGCAAAAGGAAGAGTCGAGTAGAAAAAGAGAGATTGCAGTCCATAAAGAAAGATATTGAAGAGTCCTGCAAAGAGCTTGAAGATAAGAACAAGCAAGTTAGTTGCGTTAATGAAATTCATGACGAAATGCAGAGGAAAGTTGAAGTGAAGGAAGAGGAACTGAAGGCTCTTTCCCAAAAAATTGCTGAATGTACTGTGGAACTTCAGGCCAAAGAGAAAGATCTTGATGCTACAAACAAATTAATTGGCGAAGAAGCAGAAAAATTAGAGTCTACAAAGAAGAAATCGATAAATATAATATCAGAAATGAAGAATAGCTGTGCTCTAATGAAGGAATTCGAGTCAAAGCAGAAGCAATTTAAAGGCCGGGTTAAGGAACTTGAGTCAAAAGAGAAGCAGTGTGAAGGACGAGTGGAGGAGCTTCAGTCAAAGGAGAAGCACTTTGAGGAACGGGTTAAGGAGCTGGAGTCAAGAGAGAAGCAGCTTGAAGTCCGTGTGGAAGAATTTGAATCAAAGGAGAAGGAACTTGAAGGACGAGCAATGGAGCTAGAGACAAAAGAGATGCAACATGAAGGCCGGGTGAAGGAATTTGAATGCCAATTGAAGCAGAAGCATTGTGGAAGCCAAATGAAGGAGCTTGAGTCCAGAGAGAATCAACTTGAAGGTCAACTGAAGGAGCATGAATTAAAGAAGAAGGAATTTGAAGGCCGTGTGGAATCTAAAAAGAAGCATTTCGAAAGCATGATGGAGGAGCTCAAATCAAGAATGAGGTCATTGAAAGAACAAGTTGAGGAACTTGATTCTAAAGAGAAGCGACTTGATCATCAAGTTAAAGAGCTAGAATCTAAAAAGAACCACTTTGAAAAACAAGTGAAGGAGTTTGAGTCAAAAGAGAGTCAACTTGAAGGCCGAGTGAAGGAATTTGAATCAAAAAAGAAGGAATTTGAAGGTGAATTGAAGGAGTTTGAGTCAAAAGATAACAAACTTGCAGGCAAAGTAAAGGAATTTGAATGCCAAATGATGGATTTGCTATCAAAACAGAAGCATTTCGAAAGCCAAATGAAGGAGTTTGAGTCAAAAGAGAAGCAACATGAAAGCCGAGTGAAGGAGCATGAATCAAAAGAGAGAGAATTTGAAGGCCAAATGAAGGAACTGGAATCTAAAAAGAAGCATTTTGAAAGCCAAGTGGAGGAGCTCAAAACAAAAGAGAGGCAATTGAAAGGACAAGTTAAGGAACTTGAGTCTAAAGAGAAGCAATTTGATGGCCGTGTGAAGGAGTTTGAGTCAAAAGAGAAGCAACATGAAAGCCGAGTGAAGGAGCATGAATCAAAAGAGAGAGAATTTGAAGGCCAAGTGAAGGAACTGGAATCTAAAACGAAGCAGGTTGAAAGCCAAGTGGAGGAGCTCAAAACAAAAGAGAGGCAATTGAAAGGACAAGTTAAGGAACTTGAGTCTAAAGAGAAGCAATTTGATGGCCGTGTGAAGGAGTTCGAGTCAAAAGAGAAGCAACACGAAATCCGAGTGAAGGAGCATGAATCAAAAGAGAGAGAATTTGAAGGCCAAGTGAAGGAACTGGAATCTAAAAAGAAGCAGGTTGAAAGCCAAGTTAAGGAGTTGGAGTCAAAAGATAACCAACTTGAAGGCAAAGTAAAAGATTTTGAGTTTAAAGAGAAGGAATTTGAATGCCAAATGATGGACTTGGCATCAAAACAGAAGGATTTTGAAAACCGAATGAGGGAGCTTGACTCAAAAGAGAGAAAGTTTGAAGGCCAAGTGAAGGAGCAGGAATCTAAAAAGAAGTTGTTTGAAATACAAGTTAAGGAGTTAGAGTCAAAAGATAACCAACTTGTAGGCAAAATGACGGAGTTTGAATCAAAAGAGAGGGGATTTGAATGCCAAATGGAGGAGCAGGTATTGAAACAGAAGCATTGTGAAAGCCAAATGAAGGAGCTTGAGTCAAAAGGGAAGCAACTTGAAGACCGATTGCAGGAGCATGAATCAAAGGAGAAGGAATTTGAAGCTAGAGCGAAGCAGTTGGAATCTAAAAAGAAGCATTTCGAAAGCATGATGGAGGAGCTCAAACCAAAATTGAGGCTATTGAAAGGACAATTTCAGGAATTTGACTCCAAAGAGAAGCAACTTGATGGCCAAGTGAAGGAGTTGGAATCTAAAAAAAACCACTTTGAAAGACAAGTGATGGAGTTTGAGTCAAAAAAGAAGGAATTTGAAGGCCAATTGAAGGAATTAGAGTCAAAAGATAACGAACTTATAGGCAAAATAAAGAAGTTTGAAACAAAAGAAAAGGAATTTGAATGCCAAATGATGGACTTGCTATCAAATCAGAAGCGTGTCGAAAACCAAATGAAGGAGCTTGAGTCAAAAGAGGAGGAATTTGAAGAACAAGTGAAGGACATTAAATCAAAGGAGGAGGAACTTGAATCAAAAAAGGAGAATTTTAAAAGCCAAGTTGAGGACTTCAAATCAAAAGAGCAGCGATTTAAAAGACGATGGAATGAACTAGAGTTGAAAGAGTATAAGTTCAAAGTAAAGGTGAAGGAGCTCAACTTAAAAGAAAAGCAGTTTGAAGGACAAGTCAACGATACTGAGTCAATGCTGAAAAAATTTGATGGACAAATAAAGGAGCCTGAGTCAAGGAAAAATTTTTTTGATGGGGAAAAAGAATCTGGTAAATGTCTTATTCATCTAGTTTATTGAAAGAATTTTATTACAACTGTGCCTCTTAATGATGATGATATTTTTTTCATAGCTTGATCTACTTAATTCTGTAGAAACGTTTTTAATCATGTTAATGTTGTATATCATATTCAATTTGAAATGCTTTTCCAGATTTCATTATCACACCCAATGACTTTCAAACTAATTTGCAGTATATCTTCACCCTTGAACATTTTATGTATCTCTTAGGTGAAAAAACTCGTGTTTTTTATCCACGGCTAAGGTTTTACTATAATATTATGGTACTGCTAATGAAAGATTAGTATATTAAATTATTAATGTAGTTTTAATTTTTCAAGTATATTGCAAAAAGTGCAGGTTCAATATTCTGACAAACATTGAGGGGCACTTAATAGTCCATTAGTCCTATTAGTGCTACTATTTCTAGTCTTGCTTATTAATCAATGAATTCTAACAGACTATGACTAACATTGTCTCCAGTTAAGGTCTATGTTGAAATTGATTGTAATGCTTTCTCTCTCATCCATATATTTCATAATTTGATGAGTTAAGTCTGCATCAACCCAACAATAGAAAGTACATTTATGAGTTCATGTACAAAAGGCTTCTCTAAAATATTTCGTCCATATGTTGTAAAAATTATGACCTCTATTTATGTCTAGACTCTCAAGTCTCAGGTAACTAGCAAAATAAGCAGTACAGGTGGAAGAAATAAAGCCTAGAATGATTGCAGTGAAAAAAGATTTTAGAGAAAATGCTATGTAGTTTTGTATAACATGGCAGATTGGTCATATAAAATTGTTCAATGAAGAGCTTGTTTTGCAACGATCAGTTAATTCAACCTTCCTACTGGACAGAAAATTGAACTTGAATAATGATATATGCCAACTTCCATGACTTTCCCTAGATTATCTGTAACGTTCAACACCAGCATCCACATCTTTCCTCGCCAAGATCCAGTTCACTCCAATATTTAGTATAAGTGCAGCCTTAACTCATCAATGTCGTACATTCTTGCATAGTACACACACACACATGAAATTCTTATTGTCACTATCATGTTGCTTCTGTAAATATGAAGAGCTTAGTTATCTGCTTTCTAAATATGCAGTTGAATCTTACATGGATGATCGATTAAGTCGTACCATTGGTGGAACAAGTTTGCAGTTGGACACAAGTGAGAAAACTGGCGGAGTTAAATCACTTTACAATAGAATTTTAGTTAGTATGCGAGAATCATCAGATCCATCAAAACTTGTTTTGGATATGATATTGAACCCCGTTATTCCACTGTGTCAAAAGGGTGACAATGCTGTGATTATTGCTGATTACCAAATCTATCTGCTACAACAACTGATGAGAACCTCACCAAAAATTGAAACTTGTGTAAAAAAAGAAGCATTGAAGCTAGCGCGTGATCTGAAGGCTAACATGAAAGAAAATACTGAAAATTCTTTGGCTGTTCTTGGTTTTCTGCTGCTTTTGTCAATTTATGGGTTGCTTGATTATTTTAACGAAGATGAAGTTTTGGAGCTTTTTGCATTTGTTGCTATGCACGAAATTGCCGTGGAGCTGTTTGGAAGCCTGGGTTTTGCGAACAGAGTTTCGGGTATGTTTATTTAGATAAACTTTAGATATTTTATCAAGATTATCAAATCAAATGAGTTGGTGTCTATTGTTACTTTCGCTACCATTCCTATATGCAGTCAGGATGAGGTGGTTGTACCTATTCATGATGAAACTTTAGATATTTTATCAAGATTATCATATCCTATCTCTATCATATCATGTGCACCAAACGAACCCTAAGTTGCTAGTTTCTTAGATAGTACAGAGTTACAAGAGTTTATTATTTATGGTGAACATAGTATGGAGAAATTTTTGTTTTAAATTCAAATTATATTGAAAATGACATAGAAAAAGTAAATATTAAGATTATTGTGTGAAGGTAGAATCTAAATTTTTGCCCTGTTTTCGAAACCAAATCACCTATATGTTTTTCTTGACATGTCAGTAATAAAGACCAATGACTTATGGAAAGACAGTTGGCATCTTGAAGCGTTTTTTTTTTGTTGCCAAAATGCTTGCCATTTTTTAATTCGAAAATAAAAAAACAAATCATTTAAAGGTAATGGGTGAAATGAATCCTTTTAAGAAATTGGAGAACTCTTGTTTAATAAATACTAGAGGATATATGCAAAGATACAAAGATCAAGGTACTGCTTGTAAGCGGCCAACACTCAGTGGGATTTAGTCCCACATCGGATAGATAGGATTCTTGAGAAGAGTTTATAAAGAGGAGGCACTCCTCACCGTACAAGACAACGCCGTTTTATAAGGATGAGTTAGGCCTCGATTTTCGTGACACTACTTGTTGGTATGAAATTGAACTGATTTGTAATTGGCTTGATTTTGTTTCCCTGACAGATCTCACATTTGTTAATTGACAATCAACATCTTGCTTTTGATGCTTTGAAAATGAAATAGACTTCGATATTTATCTCTCCTTTTATGTATCTCTTCTAGTTTCTAAATGGTTTGACAAATTTTGAAATATTCAGTTCAATCTGCTTAGTTTTATCAATTTTTATGCATGTTCTAATAGGTTATGACGAAGTGAAATTTCTTGCATCTTCCAGATTTTGTTAAGCATCTTATCAAGAGGAAGCAATTTGTTGAAGCTGTTAGATTCAGTTATGCATGTAATTTGGATGACAAGAATCGATTAGTTGATATGTTGCGAGAACACATCCAGAATGCCAGACTGATTTGTGAGAGCAGTTGTCTGAAAACCAACTCCGTTGAAATCAAGGTTCTTCTGCTTTTCTTATTGAAATTCTATTTTATCAAACATTCTATTCCATTTTCACACATACGCTAGCATGATAGTTATAAATAAATTGTTACTGTATACTTGAACTCAGGATAAGGCCAGAGATGAAGAAATTGCTAGTCTGGGGACTGTCCTACAATGCATTTCGGATTACAAACTAGAGTTTGAGGATCTGCTTCTTAAGGAGATTGAATATCGCATTCTTGAGCTAAAAGCACATAAAGGCAATTAGTTTTTGTACTAAAACAACCTAATGCAAAGAAATGGGGTAATGGAAACGTGCTAACTTATAACTACTATTGTTTGGGTAGCATGATTGACTTTCACGTGACTCTCTCTCTTTCTTACTCTGTAAAAAGATGTAATTGGAAAGAATGAAAACTCTTGATATAGTTAACAGAGTTATCTTTATTTCTTGGCTTCCTTTTTCTTTCTGGTGTTTTTATTTATTTCCTTTTAGAGGCTTGAATTTGTTATTATGTTTCATATACAAACTAGTTATTTGGAGTACATGTCACATGTTACTGAAGTTTTGAATGTATATGTTAAAGATAGTGAAGATTAAGTTGGTTACTATTACTTGAGCAGCAAGTTTCATTGTGTAACTAATTAGTAGCTTAACAAATTACAGCTGTAGTAGTTAGTTATTGGTTAGTTACTTGTGAGTTAAGTAACCATAGTTGAGTTAGTGTATTAGAATACTCTATATATACATATGAGTGGCTCAATTGTAATGACAGTTTTCACAATCAATGATATACACAGTTTCTGTCTTGCTCTTCTTCATCTTGCACATTGCAATCTTGAATTGCACTTTCATGGAGTTTGAGTTTATCCTTTAACATGGTATCAGTCGCATACCGTTTCTTAACTCCATTCTCTTCCTCTTCTGTTGCGTTTCATCTCCGTTTTTTCTCCAATTTCTCGTTTTGATCCTGTTTTGTGGATCTTCTTCTTTCTTCCTCTTCGGTCAGAACTCTTCTTGATTCTAACACGCTCTTTCATCTCTGTTTTTCTCCATTAATTCGTTACGTTTCTTCATTTTTCTTCTTAAATCACCATGTCTGATGCAAGTTCTTTTGGTAGCGTTCATGGCGGTTACGCTGTTCCCAAGAACAAGGGTTATCAAACAGATACCTTTGAGTCCATATTTCATGCATCCAAATGAAAATCCCGGTGCAATTCTGGTTACTCCTCTGCTTTCAGGCAACAATTACCATTCTTGGTCTCGTTCTATGCAAGTAGCTTTACGATCTAAGCATAAACTGCATTTCATCAATGGTGCACTTCCAAGACCGTGTGATGATGATCATGATTCAATAGCTTGGGATCGTTGCAACACGATGATAATGTCTTGGTTAAGTAATTCTGTTGATCCTGAAATTTCTCAGAGCATCTTATGGATGGATACCGCGTTAGAAATCTGGAATGAACTTAAAGAACGATTTTATCAAGGTGATATCTTTCGTATCTCAGATCTTCAAGAGGAAATTTACACTCTGAAACAAGGTGAAAGTTCTATCTCCTCTTATTACACTAAAATGAAGAAGCTTTGGCAAGAACTAGATAATTTCAGACCCATTCCCACTAGTAATTGTGTGGATGATTGCAAGGCTATTGCAAAGATGCGTGAGTATAAAGATTCTGATCAGGTTATCCGTTTTCTTAAGGGTTTGAATGAACAATTTTCAGCTGTTAGGTCTCAAATTATGTTGATGGATCCCCTTCCCAGTATTGGTAAAGTCTATTCTTTGCTTGTTCAGCAAGAAAGACAAGTAGTTGTCCCATTAGATGAATCAAAGCTGTTAGCTGTTTCCAACAATTCTTTTTCTGGGAATTCCTCATATGGTAGAGGTAATATGAATGCTTCTCGTGGAATAGGTGATAGGGGAGGTAGATCTTCATATGGTAGAGGTAAAGGAATCAGGGTTTGTTCTTTCTGTGGAAAATCCAATCACATAGTGGATACTTGTTTCAAGAAATATGGATTCCCTCCTCACTATCAGCAAGAAAACTCCATCAACAACTGCACAAATGTTAGTGGCAATGAAGAAGAGCAGAACTCTGCAAATTTTGAAGATGATCAGAATGATTCTACAGCTGAGAAATTCTCCCTTACTTTTGAGCAACACAAAGCTTTGTTAGCACTTTTACAAAATTCAGGCACTTTGCCATCTCATAGTTTGAATCACATCACCACTACTCCTGCATCACACACATGTATTATATGCACTATCCCTATTCTATCAAAACCTGATACTTTTATTCTTGATTCAGGAGCCACAGACCATATTTGTCTCTCTTTAAAAAAATTGCAATGCATGAAGAGAGTTGCACCCATCAACATCAAATTACCTAATGGTTCCATTGTCTCTACAAATTTAATAGGCACCATAGCTTTTACTTCTGATTTTTACCTCACTGATGTTCTCTATTTCCCACAATTTTCTTTCAATCTCATGTCTATCCCTAAACTAATCAAAAATATATACTACACATTCTTTTTTGATAATACAAGGTGTTTGATACAGGCCAAGCCTTCCCAGAAGATGATTGGTGCAACTGAGTTGGAAGATGGATTGTATCTGCTTAAGACACCCTTAGTTAGTATAGTGCATACTCCTAATCTGCATTGTATCAATAATGTCAAAAATATGAATTTGAATAAAGAATGTAATCTCTGACATATGCATTTTGGTCATGCTTCACATGACAAGTTGATTGAAATAAAGAAATTTTTTCCATGTGTTTCAATTGATAGTTCTTCTGATCCTTGTGATATTTGTTTTTATGCAAAATAAAAGAGGCTTCCATTTTCTTTAAGTTCTCATAAATCTAGCAAAGTTTTTGACTCAATTCATATGGATATTTGGGGCCCTCTGGCCATCACTTCAACGTTTGGTTTTAAATACTTTCTTACCATTGTTGATGACAAAAGCAGATTCACTTGGGTTTACCTAATGAAACTTAAGTCTGAAACTGCTTATATCATAAAATCTTTTGTCAATCTTGTTCAAACTCAGTTTAATTCAAAAATAAAGGCCATCAGAACTGATAATGGTCAGGAATTTCTATTAAAAGATTTTTACAATGCCACAGGCATATTACATCAAACCTCTTATGTCAGCACCCCTCAACAAAATGGCATAGTGGAGAGAAAACACCAACATATACTTGGTGTTGCTAGATCTCTTTTATTTCAAGCAAATCTGCCAAAATCTTTTTGGGCTCATGCCATTGGCCATGCTATTCACATTATCAATAGATTACATACACCTTTTTTTTTTTATCTCAAAAGTGTCATTTTCAAATTGTCTATGATTGTCTACCAGATATTAGTTCCCTCAAGGTGTTTGGTTCCTTATGCTTTGCTTCTACTCTTCAAAACAATAGACATAAATTGGATTCCAGGTCAAGAAAATGTGTTTACTTAGGATACAAGCAAGGTGTTAAAGATCATATTTTGTTTGATTTACTTACTAAAGAAATTTTCATCTCTAGAGATGTTATATTTTTTGAACATATTTTCTCATATCAATCAACTGTGTCATCTGAAAATATCTCTAAACCTACATATTCCATTTCTGCACGGTCTTTATTTGATGATAGTATTCCTGATCATAATCATAATCATAATCAATATCATTCACCTACATATCATGCATCAAATACTTCATCCTCCATTCCTTCTACATCCTCATCACCATTATTAAGCAATCCCAATAATTATACGTCTTCTTCATTTGATCATATAAACTCATCTAAGTCAACTGCATCTTTTTCCAACTCTTCTTCTAACTCCACAATGCATTCATCACATAATGATTCATCAATGCATAACACCCCCATCATCAGAAAGTCTTCTAGAGCTCACAAACCACCTGCATATCTAGAAGCATATCATTGTAATTTACTCACCAATACAATTCATCCTACATCTCTTCCTGCTTCATCATCATCTGCTGAATCTTGTAAGTATCCTTTATCTTCCTACTTGTCTTATCAGCATCTCTCTTCTGCACACAAACACTTTGCCTTATCTCTATCCTCTAACCCTGAACCTACAAACTATGATGATGCAATGTGTGATGAAAATTGGCAAAATGCTGTCAAAGTGGAGTTAGAGGCATTAAACAAGAACAATACATGGACATTAACTTCACTGCCTGCTCATAAGAAAGCCATTGGTTGCAAATGGATTTTCAAACTTAAGCTTCATGCTAATGGCGCCATTGAGAGATATAAGGCCATACTTGTTGCCAAAGGTTTCACACAAACAGAAGGTATTGACTATATGGACACCTTCAGTCCAGTGGTAAAGATGACAACCATTAGAGTTCTTCTATCTATTGCTGCTTTTCAAAATTGGCCTCTTTACCAGCTTGATGTCAATACTGCATTTCTTCATTGTGATCTCAATGAAGAAGTGTACATGTGACCTCCTCCTGGTCTTACTCTATCTGCTCCTAATCAAGTTTGTAAACTGCAAAGATCCCTTTATGGATTAAAATAGGCAAGCAGACAATGGAACACCAAACTCACTGAAACACCGATTTCTTCAAGCTATACACAATCCAAAGCTGATTACTCTCTTTTCACTAAGAAATCCATTCAGGGTTTCATTGTTATTCTGGTGTATGTAGATGATTTGGTCTTAGGGGGGATTGATACTACAAAAATTCAACAAATTAAGACCCTATTGGACAAGAAATTCAACATTAAAGATTTAGGAACTCTGAAATATTTTCTAGGATTTGAAGTTGCAAGATCACAAACTGGAATCACTTTGTGTTAGAGAAAGTATACTCTAGATTTGTTACAAGATGTTGGTCTCTTAAGCTCAAAGCCTTGTCCCACTCCTATGCAACCACAACTTCAATTACACAAAACATATGGAGAACCTTTATCTGAATCAACCACATATAGAAGACTGATTGGCAGACTTCTATATTTGACACACTCCAGACCAGAAATAGCTTATGCTGTGAATAAATTGAGCCAATTTTTAGATGCTCCCACTACTGAGCATATGCTTGCAGAGTTACATGTTCTCAAGTTCCTTATAAATAATCCTGGTCAAGGATTATTCTTCAGTTCCTCTTCATCTCTAACACTGAAAGGTTTTTTTGATTCTGATTGGGGAGCATGTCAAGACACCAGAAGATCTACAACTGGTTTCTATTTCTTCCTTGGCAAGTCACTTATAAGCTGGAAAAGTAAAAAGCAATCTGTAGTCTCAAGATCTTCATCAGAAGCTGAGTATAGAGCTCTTGCTCAAGCTACTTGTGAAGGACAATGGCTTCTCTACTTGTTGCAGGATTTTCACATACGTCATCCATCACCCATCATTCTCTATTGTGATCTTTATACACTTAAACGTCTTTGTAAGGAAGTTGTATTTCTTTTGAATTAAAGAAGGGAAGCCAGCTTGAAATAATAAAGCTATGTCGATCCAGGAGGTATAAATCTGTACTTTATATAATATTTGTGAGAATCATCTCTGTTGGTTAAGAATGCTCTATAGATATGCAGTAAATGTGGTTTAAAATTCTCTAATAGTTTTCTACTTGATGTGTTTTTGTAACTGAGATTGAAATGATAATTTGATCAATTTGTTTGCTGTTACGAAAGGGTTCTCTGTTTTGTGCTGGGATCTCCTTCATTTGGGGTGTGTTTTTGGTGTCTATAGATATATTTTTAAGGAATTCAGTCTTCTTTCTCAGTGTCAAAGTCTTGAACTAGTACCTCAAAGTTGAAGAACAATCTTACAACCAAGTAACCTTAAAAAAACTAGCAGAAATTCAGACTTCTTTAGGTGTTGGGTGGAATATTTTCTGAAAATCACTTCTTCCCTTCACTTGGATTTTTTATTAAAACATAGTCCACATTGATGTCTTTCATTTCATCCCTACTTAAGTAGTCACTAGTGTTTCTTATAAAATTGATTGAATGCGTGTTTTTTACAATTTTTTTTAAAATGATTTTTAAAGAGTTTTATCTTTCTGATTGAGAATATGATTTAAATAGATTCTCATAAAAAATCATTTTAAGTATTTTTTTTTTTGCTACGACTTTTGTAGGATAATTTTTCTTCTTCCATAAAATGCATAAAAAATGAGAAGTATTTTGAGATATATCTTTTTGAACACCTCCAACAAAAGCATAAGCAAAAGAATTAGTTATAACTGAAAGCAATAGAAAACATGTTCCCCTTATTTGTGTAACGTCTTGAGCTTGATGGTAGCGGATCAACCAGGGGTTCTTGAAAGGCAAATTTAACTTTTACAATATTGCACCTTCTTAAGTTCTCAATCATGTGGTTCATGTTGTTCTTCATCTTTTTCTTGCCGTGAATGAGTTTCAAAATATGAGAGAATTTTTTTCTCCTCATCACTTATCTTTATTTCATGATCGTGCATAATCACAATATTTTTTAATAGGATCAAGCATCATAAAATCAAAATTATTAGAGGTAACCGTATCATCAATAGTATTCAACAAAATAAAAGATGGATTCTTTAGAGAGTTTAATTCATTTTAGAAATCTTCTTTTTTACCGGACTTCAAAGTTACATTCTACTTGAACAACCTTTGTTCAAACTTTATTTACATCTCGGCTCACTAAGACCTCTTTTCCCTAAGAACCGCATGCTTAACACAAAAGAAGAGTTATGTTCCCCTTACACCTTACCAATAGTTAAAAAGAGTTGGCTCCAAATAAACATGAATTTCATCCTCTTTTTCTATGTATTAAATCATGTGGTATTTTTTTTTTTCTTTCTTCCTTTTCTTGTCTTCCTTATACACGTTGTATAAATAAATAGTATACTACATAGTTGTTTTGCCCTTAATTATGTTGAACGACCCTTGTTGAGTCACCCAACAACTTAAACTTCTTTTAGGGAGTTATTTGGAATGAGGAGGTGAGTTTTAAATAAATTTAGTGGGACCATCGATCAAAAAAAAAGTTAGTGGGACCTATATAATTTATATCATTACACTATTTGCCATTTTAGTGTGTATTTAGTGGTCCCCATTGGCACACACAGGACGCCTTGAGTCCCAAATAAGCTTTCAATACTGGTTTCTTTTCCCACTCATCTAATTTCTTTCTCATTTCACTTTCGTCAGAAATTGTTGAAACTCGGCTCTCTCTCTCTCTCTCATCTAGGGTTAGCTACCTCAAATCTTTACTGTAAGCATCACTTCTTCTTATTATTCTTCATTCTATTTCACATTTACATTTACATTTTCATGCAATGTTAGAGGATTACGAGAGCTTATACAAAGAAAGATGGAACCTTTACTACTGTTTACATCTTCAAACTTTAAAGTTTTAACCTTTACCCCCTCTTTATTTTTTATTTTTCAATCAAATAAGCTTCTTTATTTATTTCATTTTTTTACTTTCTTTATTCCAGTTGCTTGCTATAGCTGCTGATTATTGATGGATTTTAACACTTCTGATAAGCTAAAGTTTTGTGGTCATGATGATGATGATGATGATGATGTTCCGTTGTCACAAAGTTTTCCTCAGATTTTAAGTTTGGGAACATGTAGTGGTAGTAAATGTGATGGTTCTGTTAAGAAGAGGGATTCTATGTTTGATAAAGGAATTGGAGTCAATGAAGAAGCAACTTGAGTGTCAGGTTAATAAACTTGAGTCAGAGAAGAAGAACTTTGAAGGACGAATAAAGGATATAGAATCAAGAGAGAAGCAATTCGAGGGACAAATGAAGGATTTTCAATTAAAAGAGGAGGAATTTGAAGGCAAAGTGAAGGAAATTAAATCAAAGGAGGAGGAACTCAAAGGTCAAGTTAAGGAGTTCGAGTCAAAGAAGAAGAAATTTGAAGGACGAATGAAAGAACATGAATCAAAAGAGAATGAGTTCAAAGTAAAGATGAATGAGCTCAGGTTAAATGAGAAGCAGTTTGAAAGACAAGACAAGGATCCTGATTCAAAGCTGAATAAATTGGATGGACAAATGAAAGAGCCTAAATTGACAGGTAAACAATATGAAGCATTAAGAAAATATATTGACGAGGAGCAAGAATCTGGTAAATGTTCTTATTCATATAGTTTACTGAAAGAATTTCATTTCAGTTGTTTCTTTTAATGATGTTGATCTTTTTATTAACTTGATCTACATGATTCATTAAAAATATTTTTAATCGTGTTAATGTTGTATGCTTGGTCGATTTGAAAAGCTTCTCCAGTTTTTGTATCACACACACACACACACACTGTCAAGCTGTATTTGAATTTCACCCTTGAACATTTTATGAATCTCGTAAGTACGAAAAACTGTTGCGTTTTTTATTTATGGCTAAGGCTTAATTATAATATTATGGTACTGCTAGTGAAAGAGTAGTATAGTAATGTAGTTTTAATTTTTCAAGTATATTGCAAATGGTGTAGTTAAGGTGATTCAGTTAAGGTGTTCTGTTGGCATTGATTGTAACTGTTAATATAATGCTTTCTTTCGTCACTCATATATTTCAATCTAGGAGATGTCTTACATTCATGCATAGTATTGTTTTCTTTTTAATACCTATTGTCACTATCATTTACTGACGCTTCTATAAATATGAGGGAGCTTAAATATCTGCTATCTAAATATGCAGTTGCATATTACATGGATGATCGATTAAGTCATACCATTGGGGGAACAAATTTGCAGTTGGGTACAAGTGAGAAAACTGTTGCAGTTGAGTTACATGGCAATAACATGCTAGTTAATCCAGCAAAGTTGTTTTAGATATAATACATAAACCGATTAATCCACTGTGTAAGAAGGGAGACAATGCTGTGATTTTTTATGATAGCCGCGTCTTTCTGCTAGAACAACTGATGAGAGTCTCACCGAATATTGAAGATTGTGTAAGAGAAGAAGCACTGACGGTAGCACTTGATTTGAAAGCTTACATAAGAGAGAATACTGAAGATTCTGTGGCGGTTCTTGGATTTCTACTGCTTTTGTCAATTTATCGATTGCTTACTTCTTTCGATGAAGATGAAATTTTGGAGCTTTTTGCATTGGTTGCTCAGCACAAAATAGCTATGGAGATGTTCCGGACCCTGGGTTTTGCAAATAAAGTTTCTGGTAAGTTAGGATGACTATGTTACTTTCCATGCCATTACTTTCACCGTCAGAACTGCTTTGGTCTGTGATCACTATCTCCTTTTATCTTTATGTTTTGATATCTTATAGTATATCATATGATTATAAAATGTGTTAATATCTAGGGTTAAATATGTTTTTGATCCCTATAAATATATCAATTTTTTTTCATTTTAGTTCCTCTAAAATTTTCCTTCAACTTTTAGTCCCTATAAAATTTCCAATCACTACTTTTGGTCCCTATTTTTAAGTTAATTTTTTTTTTAATGAAATGTGTGGAATATTGTAAAAATATTTCCAAAAAAAAATTAGAATTTTTTAACAAAACATAAATAATGAATAAAGTGAAGATAGAAATTTTCTGGGGACAACAAGTTGAAGGAAAAGTTTAAGAGGAACTAAAATGAAAAGTTGGTATATTTATAGGGACCTAAAATATATTTAACCCTCATATCTATTGTTACTTTCCATGCCATTATTATCTACAGTTAGGACGAGGTAATTGACATCTTGTGTTAATCTTGGAAAATGAAGTAAATTCCCCTCCCCACCCC